>Ga0214542_1006845_pt1 | contig 20376 bp, 7 predicted proteins | sample CNSS1metaG_FD_160096 | JGI IMG/M metagenome (GOLD analysis project Ga0214542, IMG submission 160096) | Root nodule microbial communities from cowpea collected in UCLA plant growth center, Los Angeles, California, USA - CNSS1 | ecosystem: Host-associated > Plants > Roots > Nodule | place: USA...
GACCCGAGGCCTAAAGCGGCATTTGGCACCGGTTTTTGACTGAACCGAGGCCTATAAGTTCCCTTTAATTTCAAAATTGCCACCGCCTCCTTATAGGCTTCGGTTCCGCCATAACCGAGGCCTATAAAGCGAGGTAAAATCCCAAATCTGCACTAGTGAAGTTTGGTTGAGATATTTCTTTCTAGGAATTATGTTTTACTTCATTTGATTGAGAATACATGTATGTAATATTTTGGTGGTGATATTGAATCGCAGAACTTTTAGTTGTTTACACACACTACATATCGATAATAATTTGATTTATTTCTCAAACATCATCACGAAACTCTGTCTATTTATGTTAAGTGTTAACTCTTTAACAAATGTACTAATTGTGTAAGTAGTAAATCAAAAAGTCAGGAGAGGTTAAAGAATTACCCTCTACCCAACACTTTGCTTGGAATGTACTGCTAAATAGTACCAACTATGAACAATTTAAGTAAAAGAGGGATAAGGTTAGACAATAAACTTTGTGTAACGTGTGACCTAGCACTGGAAAACTTTAGCCACCTATTTTTTACGCATAATATAGCATGGAGTATGTGGAACCTTTACAATAAATGGGTAGGTCAGACCACAATGATCCACAACGAAACACAATAAACTTATTTCCATTTTACCATTTATAATTAAACAAAAAAATACAATTTGGAGAAGTTTGTGGGTGGCAATTTTGTGGGGGTATTTGGGACCAAAGAAATAGAATTACCTTTGGAAACGAAAGGGAGCTATTAAGATCTTCACTCTAGCTCAGTTGGAAACTTGAGGATGGATAACCAGTTAATAGACTGAAGCAAACTTCACATATTTTGATTGGTGTGTCCAACCTATAACATGCTTAAAATTCTTATTATAACGAAAGTCAACAACTCAGTGTTATGATCTTTTTCTCATGCATGCATTTAACATGAAGCAAACTTCACATATTTTGATTGGTGTGTCCAACCTATAACATGCTTAAAATACTTATCATAGCAAAAATCAACAACTCAGTGTCATGATCTTTTTCTCATACATACATTTAACATCATCTTATATGCAACATGATTTTTAATCTAATCATATATCTACATTACGTTGTCATCAGCCTCTTAATGGCTAAATGGACACACACATTGTCATCTGCCTCTTAATGGCTAAATGGACACACACACACTTGGGATGCACAACTATAGGTTGTATTCCTATGAAAGGTTGTGTAACATCCCTAAGGAATATTACTTAAAATAAATAATCAAAGAAATAAATTATAACAAAAGTCGCCTTAATAATAATCCCAACGCAGGAAAATTTAAATTTATGGAAAACACACGCTAAAACTTATAACTTAAGCAATAAAGTGTTACAAGTTCTTAAAATTCGTGTTCATAAATAAAAGCATAATAAAATACATATGAGTAAAACCCTAGCTCTAATCCCAAAGCTAGCCCTCACTCCGTCGCCTGGATATCCTCAGCACCATCTGTATCAACATCTGCTCCCATGTAACGAATCACACGATCATCGCCATACACAAACAGAAAGGGTGAGTTGAGAAAAATAAAACAACATATATACAATACACAAGATAAATCCCACACCCATCTTATTCATTCTACATAGTTCTTGGCCAAGACCTTAACCCCAAGGCTTTATAGCCTTCAATTCACACAACTGGTTAGTCTTGGACTCGGGAATATGATGCTTACACGAACCTGCCCGCTCGTGGTCCTGCCTCTACGAACCTCCTTGCTCGTAGTCCTGCTCTACGAACCTCCCCGCTCGTAGTCCTACTCTACGAACCTGTCCGCCCGTAGTCCAACACATGTGATCCACCAGCGTCGTACCTCCCCGCACGTGGCATCTCTCAAACGTGAGCACGGAACATACGAACCTACCTCGCTCGTATCCCCACGTGAGAGTAACTGGATATGAACCTTCCCGCTCATATCATCACATGTTAATCACCATCCATGAACCTACCCGCTCATGGCACAACATCACCCGATCCAAGCATAGCATCATTATCAATTAAAAGCAACACACACAAGTCATAACCTGCAGTGCAACTGCCTGGTGCAACATGTAAGACCCGGGAAAAATGAATTAATTAAATAATTAATTAATTAATAAATGCAGGTAGAAGGCGTCTTTATGATATTTATTGTTGTTTAATGTGACGTGGAAAAGTGCTAGCTCATGTGGTTGAGAGTACTTTAATTGTGTGAGAGGACTTGGGTTCGAGTCCTATGTATTCCAATTATGGGTTGTTATTTTATTATTGCCTTTTAATTATATGTATGAGTATGGGATTGATGAGGTAAACTGTTTTGATGGGAGGGTATCACCAAATGTGATTTGGCATAGTGGTTGTGCTTTGGCCTTATGAGTGGAAGGTCATGGGTTCAAACCTTGGTGGGTAAAGCATAAGCTTTATTTTTGCTAATTATTAGTTGAGGCATGAATGTGAAGGGGTAAAGAAAACCTAACAAGGGTTTGGGCATTGTGGTGGACTGCTATAATGAGAAGCACAAATTGGTGGTGGACTGCTATAGTGAGAAGCACAAATTGGAGAGTGTGATAAGAGTTATGAGTGTGCAAGGGCTGGACCAAGAGGGAGAGTGCGAATCAAGGATTTCCTCATCTCAATCTTTAATCCAGGTTAGGGGAGGGTTTTGGTGTTGTTATTTTTGGGTTATGGTCAATATGTGGGTTCAAAGGATTCAAATGTGTTGCACTGCATATATAGGGCTTGGCTGATGATACAAATTGATTGAACATGTTTGGTTGCGATTTGGGATTGGTTTGGGTATGTTTCGAATGATTGTGTGCATGTACAAAGGCAAAACCCTGCAAGTCTCGCCAGAGCGAGTCCATCTCGCCTAAGCGAGAATTGCAGAGCTACTCTTCTAATTTAAAGGTCTTGTAGCTCGTCCAAGTGAGCTGTGTTATTGTTGAGCGAGTGATACTCTCGCTTAGGCGAGAGTGGCTCGCCTAAGCGAGATAGCAATGAAGTGTGCTCATGTTGAGCGCGATTTCTCGTCCAGGCGAGGTTTTGTGGGTTTTGAGCGAACTAGGGTCTCGCTCAGGTGAGATGGACTCGCCTAAGCGAGATGCCGTGGCCATTTGTGGTGCTTTGGTTATAGTTCAGCCCAGGCGAGTCTGAAATCGGTGTTTGGGCGAGAGATGGTCTCGCCTAGGCGAGGGGATCTCGCCTAAGCGAGATGACGTGATTTTGTGGCTGTTTTAAGCTCGCCCAAGCGAGGTGAACTAGCCTAAGCGTAGCAAGGGGCTTAGCTTGGGCGAGAGGCTCTGGCTTGGGCGAGATTATGTGGATTTCTCATGTTTGAATGATCTTGTGTGTGTGGAATGACTACTTTTCTTAAGTATATGAAGTACATGCATGTGTTGTGGTGTGTGGGCTTGGAGGACTAAGTCCATTAGGGGTCTGGGATGTGCTCGGTGGTTGGACACATAATGGGCATGAAACTGGTTGAGTTCCCGTCGACTACTAATGGGCGAGGAGTCCTTAGTATGGTGATTGCATGTGTCGGGGCGCACGATGGGCAAGGAACTGTGATGTTCCTGTCGGCTACTATCGGGCGAGGAGTCCATAGTATGGTGATTGCATGCGTGCCAGGGTCCAAGTTATGAGACTTGGATGTTTATACTACAGGCGAGGAGTCTGTAGGGCAAGACTATGAGCGGGATAGGCTCATAGGGTTGGACCACGAATGAGTTAGTTTCGTGGGAGCACAGGGAAGTCCCAAGACCTAGTACATGCATATGACTCATGAAGGACTATGAGGTCATGGTTGGGTAATTTGATATGAGATATTTAATTATGTTGTTTTGGGTTGGGAAACATGTTTATTTCATATATTTGATTATACTTTATTATGCATGGCTTACCCTATCTATGTGTGTGTGGCGATGATCGGATATCTTGTTATCCAAGAGCAGATGATTTGACAGGTGAGCCAGGAGACACTTAGACTCGGAGCGTGGGCTAGCTTGGGATTTTTGTACATATATTTATTATTTTAGTTTTGAGATACTTATGTAATCATTTAGGGAGCCATTGAATTTTAATTCAGTTTTATTATTATGGACTCCTGGAGTATGGCAGTTATATTAAAGTTTTAAATTTCCCGTGTTTTTGGGAAATAGTTTTATTAAATGTGGACTTTATTTTAATTTGGAATTTTTTTTATTTAAATACTCGTAATATTTCTTAGGGATGTTACACAACACCCAGCATCGCTAGGCGATACAGGTCTAGACCACCTGGCGGTACCTGCCCACCGCCAGGCGCCAGCGCTCTTCCAGCGCCACTGTATTCCAAACACCGCCTGGCGGAGCACACCCTTGGCGCCAGGTGCCACGCGATACAGGGACCTCTGCAGTGGTTTTTATCGCCTGGCGCACACCCATGTGTCGCCAGGCGCTACACCAGTGACAACACATTGTCTGATATTCTTACATAGGTCAGCACACATGAACTTACACAACTAAACAACACCAAGTTAATCTTGTTCTCTTATTGTTCAACTTCGAACTGAAGAATTAGTGGCACCCCACTCTTGGTCCATTACCATGATCCACATCCTAACTCACTCTAGTCATGACTTGGCATTAGCAACCATAATATCACATCCTCAAAGGGTCTGTTTTAATTTAACACTCTTATCACTCCATCCAGTACTCCCATTCTGAGATTTCTTAACACCAAACTGTTACTACCACTTTATCACACTACAACTCTCAGTTTACTCATGGTAGTTCAGCTTACTCATATACTTGTACCTCTCAACCCCAATCCATCTTTCCCAGTGAACTCACTCTAGTGAAAGAAGTATAATTTAATCCTCTCTTAAACTGCTTCAGCCTCACCTCAAAGCCTCTCCTACCCTTGATATCATTGAGTCACAATCATCGCATCTCTTGTAATTAATCAATCCATATATTCTTACCACAACCAATTATTATAGATCAAACATTCCAACTTCCTATTTTAATTATTTTTCATGTCCATTTCATTCACAACCCATTCACAGCCAAGTTCTTTCCTCAGACAACCTCGCCAATTTCTCCTAACATCCCTGTGACGTCGCTACCGCCTGGCGGCCAATAAGAAACCGCCGGGCGGCGCATCAGATTATGGGTACAGACCCAATTTTTTGCACTCGTGAACCCTTTCCCACACTCGCAGATTTAGTCATCTTCTACAATATGGTTTCGCCCTAACGCGTTCCCAGATTTTCCAATCCCTAACACTTACGCACCCATCAAACAATGAAATTACCCATTCTATTAGGGATTCTCCATGTTCAACCCACCATATATAATCACAAACACATAATTCCAAGCATAACTTACTACAATCCATTAAACATATCATTCGAAAGGAAACAACAACACGCCACAAAATCCATGAAAAGACGTCAAAAACAGCATCATACAGCCTACACCGCCTGGCGGGTCGAACTCGCCGCCAGGCAACTCAAACACCAACACCCAGAATTGGGTTAACTCTGATGCACCGCCTGGCGGCACATACATGTCCGCCAGGCGATTTCTGGGCAGATTCCCAGAATTCGCGAACGACAGCACAATGCATCACGAAAACTCATATAATCTAGTCCATTTCAACACAGTACAATATTCATGAATCAAAAAGCATTAAAACAACTCCCCTTACCTCTGATCCTCGCTCCAAACTCGGATTGAACGTGACTTTAACCCAAAAACCACCCTTGTCCTTTGCTTGCACTCTCACAATGGCTTGCACTCCAACCCCTTGCTCTACACCATGCCAATTGCCTCAGAAACCTTCGTCCAAACCTTCACACTCAACTCTCAGCCTCTTTCCTCTAATCTCTTTTCCTCTCTCACAATTACTCTCTCCTAATTACCCCTTTAGTGCCTTAAACGAATTTTAATAAAAAAATATATTAAAGCTAATCAATGTTTAATCATCCAACTGTTTTGCAGCCCTTAGGTTACCCCTCTATTGGCTGCTAGGTTTCTAACCCTTTCACATTCATGCCAAAGGAAAAATTGGCAAAAAGAAATTATTTAGTTCTCAACAAGGTTTGAACTCACAACCCTACCATCACAAAGAAATTGCAGAGCCAATTCAACCAAATCACCATTGTGATAATTCCTTAGATTTTAAGGTTATGCGATCACATCACTCTTTAAAACATATAACTTAAAAATTCATAATTGAATCACACAAATGGCACACATAAGACTCGAACCCAAGTCCTCACACACAATAAAGTACTCTCAATCAATTGAGCTAGTACTTTCCACGTCATAGCTATCTGCATTAAATACTTTAAACGCTCCTCTTTACCCGCATTCATTAAATAATTATTTAATTAACTATTTAATTTTTCTCGGGTCTTACAGGTTGTACACTGAATTGGGGAGCACCAAAATGGACAACAATGCATTAAGGTCATCAAATGAAATGCTACATGGATGGATTTTTACCTAAAGGAAATATACTACCTACCTTTTAATTGGGTTGGACAAAGCATGTAAAAACATGGATTTGATATGTTAGCTCATGTATGGGGTTTAGTTATAGTTAGTAAAAGTTTTATGGTTTTTGTTGGGCTTATCCTTATTAAGAACAACAATTTTTTATAAGGGTTGAGACACCTCCAGTCGAGGTTTAAGGAGAATGAGTGGATGATCCCCAATGAAGCGCTTAAGGGACCGATGGTTCCGTTATCAGCCCTACGATGGATGTCAATATTATGATCCCAAGTTCGATGATAGAATTACATTGGGTGCATGATAATTGGCATTATCTTTATTTTATTTATTTTTATGTTTATTTTTAGTTTATTTTTGGATTTTATTTGATATTTCAAGTTTTATTCAATAAAGGTGGAAACGATAAATGTTTTGGTTATATTCTACAGATAAGTGAAAATCTCAAAGAATAGAAAGATTATCAACAAAATGAGTGGAATATTGATTAATTGAAGATTATCAATAGTATCAATTATCTACTACAAGTCAGCAGAGTATAAAGATAATTTGTGAATATGGAGTTCCAAAAGATTAAAAAGATAAATCCAACAGGAAATTCCAGTAGAAAGCTGCAAGCTCAATCAATTTCATGTCATTCGCCCAATGAAAGACCACTTGCCCAACAAGTCAATTTGCCCAACGAGCTGTGCATTTCGGAAAATCTATAAATTAAGGGCCTCACAAAGGTCAAAACACACACTTGGAGATAAAGAAACTAGATATGTCTATACACTTGACAATATAAGGGCATTTTGAAAGCTGGAGACATTCAATTCTATCACCAATCTAGTGTTCAGTATGTTTAGGAGTAACTAACTTCCTCATTCATGATATATCACATGCTAGACATAGATGTGGTTATTGGTCATTCTTAAGCATCAACAATGATAGAATCGCTGTCAATCACCATACATCTGATGTATTGCCTGCTTTGGAGTGTGTGCTTTGTAACGATTTTGTCCTTAAAAGTCACCTTAGATGGTGGAAGGAACATATGTCCTCAGTCGAGGTCTAAGGGGAATGACATATCATCCCCAATAGAAGAGAGTTAAGGGACTGATGGTTCCGTTATCGGCCCCACGATGGGCGTGAATGTTCTGATGTGAAGTTTGATTATAGAATCGTTGTTAATCACCATACGTCCAAGGTATTGTCTCCTTTGGAACTTGTCCATCACGACTTTGTCCTTAATAGACACTTAAGAGAATGGAAGCACTAACACAAAAAAGTCCTTATAACGTTTGTTATTTTAGGCTTTTGACGTTTGCAAAAATACCAACGTCATATTGGGTGACGTTAAAATTAACGTCTGCAAGAAAAACTGACGTTACTTAATATCGGAATATAAGTGAAATTGACGTCGATTGTGCTATAGCTAACGTCTTTTGATGTCTGTCAGTGCAAGGACAGACGTCAATTCAACAATTTATTTAAAAGTGTTGATATATTTACAAATTCTCACACTTGAAAAACAGAAAAGTCCACATTATATTCCAAGAATGTGGTAATTTTAACTAATAATTGTAAAGTTGTCTAAACTTTTACAATTACCAAAAAACTAAAAGTTTCATCAAGAAATTGTTCTACAAAGTTTTAAAAATAAAATTATAATGTTGTTTGAGGGCCTAACTCCATTGTTCCGATCATGAGACTTTAAACCAATTAACTTTAAGTCTTGCATAGAAACAAGACTACTAATATTTGAAGAGTAATCATGAGGAACCTTCACACTTCTTAAACACTAACAAAAATTTTGCTTCTCTTTTCTAGAAAGAGTGTGACAGGCGAGAGGCAAGTAGGTGCATCTTCCAATTGATTGTGGATGTAACTCAGAACGAATGCCCATGTCGACTAAATCTTGTCGTGCTTTTATTCCATCCTTTGTCTTTCCTTTTACGTTTAGTAAAGTCCCGACGACACTATCACAAAAAATTTTCAACGTTCATCACGTCTATATAATGTCGTACCTCAAGTTTACACCACTATGAAAAATTAAAGAAGATTGATCGTTTCTTCCAAATGTTTTTCTCTGTGGTCTTCTTCTTTTGATGTTTTTCGAACACAATATCAATGTTTTTCACCTGATTGTATACTTCTTCACCATTGCGGGGTTTCGTCACAACTTCATCCTCAGGACTTCCATTAAATGCTTTTTTCAGTCTACAATAAAGATGATTTTGAGGAAGGAATTTTTTGATGTTTTGTATACACAATTTTTTGACCATGCTTTTAAACTGAACAATTTTAAAGTTGTCGACAGTCGTGTAAAGTTAGCGCATCCTAGGCACAACTCTTCCTCTGAATCAGACTTAAGAGAACCAAATAAATGAGCTTTCCAAAATTTTCTTCCCCAACATCACATACCAAGTCTTCTAAATGATCATCCATCCATTGGTCTACATAATATGTTCCTCATGACGTCATAGACTTGTCTAATACATCTCCATGCCAAGTTCAAAGTGTATAACTCCTCATTATACTGAAGATGAATAGATTATCACGTATTCTGCCCAAGTCGTGAAGTATTTGATTAAGACAACGAACACAAGGACAAAAATATGTCCCATTAACATAGATTGCGTGTTCTTGAGCATATTGTAAAAAGTTAAAAACTCCTTTTTCATACTCTTCACTGATGTGACGCTCATTCATTCAGCTTTGATCCATACTATTTTCGTAAAAAATTCCATCAATCTCAAACTTTTAATATTCACAAGGTAAGGCCCTACCCATTCGAAAAAATATTTTTCATAATTTTCTAACACGTATACGAAGAAGTCAAACATCACAAATTTGACAAAATTTTGACAACATCTCGGATTGGTCTCTGAAGTATACAAAATGAAAGAGATAAGTCATGATCACAATCAAGTATGCATTTAGAGAACAACACAAATTGCCTCAGTCAAAATTTTATCAAATTTATGCATAAACCTCAATATACACGTTATAGTCAATTATGAAAAATATTTTTTTAAACTGTCTGATCGGACAATTCAAGATTTAATACAAACGATTAAAAAATTAATCATTTGTACTAGACCTCAAACAAAAACTAAGGTTCGCTCAATATTGTGAACTAAAATTATAATAAATCTTCACATATAAAATAACAATACAATAACAATATTAAAAAGTAATAAAAAATTACAATTATTTTAACATGCAAAAAATCTAATAATAACTACAAATTTTATTCCAAATTTATCAACTATCATAAAATTTCAAATAAAAAAAAAACCTAAAAAATTAACAAAATACATTAAAATTATTTTAACACGTAACCCATCTAATAACAAATCTAAATTTTATTCAAAATTTATCAAAAATCATAATTTTTCTAATAAAAAAAATGAGCCAAAAAATACAAAATAAACTCATACATGAACTAGAGAAAAATGAAAAACTAACCTCTTGTAGACAAAGCTTCATAGTGCAAAGGGGAAGAAAACCTTGCATTTATGGGAAATGGAGACCAAAACGAAATTCAATCAGTTCAAAATGCTTAAATTAGTGCACAAATCAAAACCCAACAAGTTTCATGGTGGAAAACTCACCTACGAAGGTCGTGCTGGCCAGCGGAATGCGGAGGAGAGCTCGCGGGCAAGAGGAACAGTGGCGTTTGTGCGTTGCAGATCTGAAATTTAAGGCGCGGAACGTCGGTTCTTCATTTATCCGATGTTAAGTGACGTCAGATAAGTAGAATAACAGACATCGAGTGACACCAAACATGGAGGAGACCGACGTTACGCTGGATTGATGTCGGGTCTGGGAGGAACCAACGTTAAGTAACGTTGGGGCAATGCTGGACATACGTTAAATTTGACACTTTATTTATAAAAATGTGTTCTCTCTAGCATATGTTAACGAAGTGACATTATAAATTATGTAGGACCATTGAACGTGAACATTTACCGAATAATATTCCTTTCATCAATAAAATTATAACACTAAAGGAAAAATTAAATTATATTTTTCGATAATTGGTCAAATCATTGTTTAAAATAAAAGTATAAAGAGAATCAACATTGATCAATGAAAGAAGAATTAAAATGAAGTTTTGATAAATTTAAATCTCATTGTGATCATTGAACACAAAATTCTGAAAGACAACTATGATTTGAAATATCAAAGTGGAGGTTCATCATCCGTCATTCATGCATTATGACAGAACATTTAATTTAAGCAGCAGAAGAAAAAGTCAGAACTCAACACCAACTTTGTTTCAGCTTCTGATGCCCTCAAACTTTGAGAGCAAGAAGTTTAACCTGACAAATTCATGAGGGCACTCTCTATATGCATGCATTAATTATATATGTGATTATATACATACACGTTTGATGATGATATATAATATATGGTCTATACACTGAATTTCGCTGGTCCTGTTGTTAGTTCAACGCATATTCTTATTCTTTTTGTATTATGGTGCTTACTCATCCACCAAGAATGAAATTATTGCTCAAGAATCCTCTCTCCACCAATGACACTCTTCTCTGACGAAACCAACGGAGATTTCCACTTCTCTCTCGTCAGCACAACAACAGTGTATATATCTATATCATCACTTTCTCTGCTTCTCAATATCAACTTGGATTGTCAAAGGACAAATGCTATTTAAAAATTATGTAATTCAGAGAAAGACAACGTAGGTGTTTGTTTGTGAATAACAATAATAATAGATTGCTTTGGAGGATTACTTTTCTGAATGGTTGCTGTTTTATTGGATTCTGTGTATGAGAATTTGTAGTTTTACAATATATAACATTAATTATAGAGTACAAGTGAAACTTTGCTTTATTATAAAAAGATGAGTGTAAAAATACAAATACTCTTTTTGTGCTTCTTATATATATGTACACTTTAATTATTTATGATATATATTTACAGTTTTTAAAAAATATTTTTATTAATAATTTACTATAATATTTGAAAAATAAAAATGAATGTTATGTGTAATATAATTATATATCAAATTCATACCAAGATGAATAATATATTTATAATAAAGGGGATTCTCTGATTGGTTAGCATTTACTTTAGAAGAAAAACATGACACAACTATTCGCTGATAGTTCATAGTAAAAAGAGAACTCTATAAATAACACTTTTATTTAAATCTTAGAAAATTGTTAGGCTTAAGTAATATTTTGATTTTAAGTTTTCAAAAACTGCAAAAATGTTCAGATTTTTTGTTCCTGAGGTGAATTTAGAGATGACAGTGAGTCAAGGTTACCCGTCCACTTAAAAAAAATCTGTTCTCTTATTAATAGGATTTTTGTGAGAAAAATATCTGTTTATTTTTGTGTGGATATTTTTATAATTTAGTTTTCAAAAAATTTAAATAAAATTATTTGAAAACAAATAAATTTAGATAAAAAAATAAAATTATTTAAATATAATTCAAATCAATTTATTTAATAAAGTATTAATATAAATAAATTTGATCTTTCTAAAAAATTAAATTAAATGAATTGTTTACTAAGATATATGTTTTAAAAAATTAATCATTTATATAATAACTTCAATTTTATAAGTTTAAATAAAAGAAATAAAAATATATGAAATCAAATTTTAAATCATTATTTTATGATTAATATTCTTCCACCGATAACTTTAATCACTTAAATTTAAAAGAAATACTCAAATAAAATTTATTAATAATTATTAACGAATAACTAGTATCCACAAATATATCACATGTTACAATATAGGTTTAATTAATCGGATGGTACTCACTTTCGTTCATATGTGTCAATTTGGTACCGACTTTTAAAAATGTGTCAATCTAGTCCCAACTTTTGAAAAAGTGTCTTAGTCAGGTCCCTTTCGGACAAAATTTACTACCGTCGTTAACTTAATTCATGACTTTTACCACTAAATTTTGATACGAATATCAATACTTAATTTTGTAAGTCATTTTAAATATCAATAACATTAATGGTGTTAATAACTTTTTGTGAAAAGGACCTAATTGAGACATATTTTCAAAAGTTAGGATTCAATTGATAATTTTTTAAAAACGGATACCAAACTGACCCATCTAAATGAAAGTGGGTACCATTTGACTAATTCAACCTACAATATAACTAATGCTACCTATTCTCATACCTTTAGATCAGATGTTTAAGAAATATAAACTAAGAAATATTTAATGGACTTAATTTAGAATATCTCACTAATACTGAAAGAACCATATTACACAATCTTACTTAAATTAACTATAGTAGCTATTAAATAGGATAAATTTATGAAATGTTAAGTATTTTTGAAAACAAACCAAAACATATATAATAGAGGCCATGTGATAGAAAAGTTGGGTAACGGATAATTCCGACATTATGGGGCTGGTTTAATCTAGTTGTGAAACCTAGATTATCAACAATTACATTAATAGAATGGATGAAAAAATATTTTGTCTAACATTGTTTTAAGAAGAAGTTGAAGATTGCTTTTATTGATTAGTATAAGTATGAATTATCAAATACATATTTGGAGTGTATTAGTAAATTGTAATCTAACATTACAAACAAACTCTTAAATTGTGATCAATTTTAGTGACTAAAATCATGTTTAAAGATCAATTTACAGATCATTATTTTAATTAAAAATTAATTTAGAGACCAATTTATTTAATAACTAAAAGTTAATAACAAATTTAGAAACCAATTCATAATAGAAACTATTTTACTTACCAATTCAAATATCAATTATAATTATTTGAAATTATTTTAGTTACCAATAAATTTTATTTTATAAATTAGTCATTATATTGACTAATTATTTTTTATCACTAAAAATAATTATTATGAGGATTTTCTTATAATATAACATTTTTTCATGTGAAATCTTTAGATATTTTCCCAAGAGTTGTGTGTTAACTAAGTTTAGTAGACTCTTGTAAATATTACTTAATTTCACTCAATCTAAAATTGTAACTTTCTATAAAGATTACAAGACGGTATACCGTCTTATTTTATTTAATTCCTTTTTAGTATTAAAAAAAGTATATAGATTTAAAGAGGAGGTGGTTGATATATAGTGTGTAAAATTTTACTTATCTGTGATTAAACTTGTGTACATCCTTATTATTCCACCAATCCCATCACCAAGAAGTGGCAGTATTTGGTTGAGTGTGTTATTTAATTAGGGGTGAAGAAATTTGGATTTGACGCATGTGTGGGTTATGTGACAATCTCTCTTTTCATTGACTTGAGTCGAATTTCTCCGATTTGAAAAATTGTGATGCGTTGGATTTCAACCATAAAAGAAGTAGGGCAGCTCTCCTAGGGTTAGCTAGGTCTAGGATGATGACCATGATTATGATGGTTATGACGATTAGGGCAAAAATATGTATAAACAATTTGACTTCATGCCAAAGTAGTGGCTACCTTGTGTATGTGTCTCACCACCCAATAAATAAATAAATAAATTTATTATTGATCCTTTGGTGGAGTGGGGTTGACATGGATCTTGACCCTCTTTCATGAAACATTCCTTGAAGTCATTATTTGGCCCCCACTCATCATCTCTCAACCTTCCTTAAAATCCTACAATATTTGAGGACTTACTTTGAAAGATGTTCCTTTGTTTTGTCCTCTTAGCTAATTAATATATAAATATTTTTTTTCTTTTATTTCTCACCATACTCTTCTCTTCTTTGCTTTTGTCTCCATGTGTTTGATGTTTATACAAGAATATCCTTTGCCAACTAATCAAAGACCATCTTTAAAGCTCACCCGTTTATATTGCAACAATTTTCTTAAACATGTACCACGAGGTCACTATCTCAATTAATTCTTCATAACTTTATTTAATTAACACCTATCTTACTTTATTTTAACATTTTCATCATTGCAATTTGACATCAAAGCCTCGAATTTCGAGTTCTTTTATATCTTCAAATTTAAGTGCACACATACCGTACCACCCTTAGATTTAAAATAATTTTAACACCAATTATACTTCCATATAATTTATATAGGTCAAGGACGACGAAAAAAACCTTAAACAAATTTAAAAAATCAGGTCTTTTAGTTAAAATTATTTTTTAAATTTTTTGTACAAAATTATTTATTAAATTATTATAATTAATTTTATTTAACATTTTTTTAATATATAATAAAGCTAATTTATTTAATAAACATCATTGATCTTAAATAAGATTTTATTATTGTAGAAACTCCTTTGGTATGAGAGCACACTATTAACATTATTTTACAAATTATATATGCATTTGAAAAATAATATATTCTTTTTATATAATTAAAAATGTTGGTTTATCATTTTTCAAACTTATAATTTCTCTTAAGATATTTAATTCTGAAAATAAATCAAACCCATCATGTTTTAAAGATTTTTTCAAGGTTTAAACATTTTTCTTTTAAAGATGTACAATCTAATGACTTTTAAAGCATTATCAACCTTTTCATCAAATTGCATCTTTCTACATCTAATACATTTTTCATCAAATTTAAGTTCTTCTTAGATAGTAAATTTTTTTTCACTAAATTTGAATTATCTTTCTATAAAAAAACACAACTTTGAATTATGCTCTAATTAATTATTTACCAAAAGACTAACCCCTAATCTTATTATCAGTTTTGTAAACAAAAAAAATCCAGTTTCTCATCAAGATATATGCAGAAAAACTTTTGAAATTCGTAAATTTAAAAATACCAAAAAAATACTTGAAAAAGAAACACATTTCTAAATTTAATACAAATCTAAAACAGAATAAAAATAATAACAACACAAAAGGAAATAAAGAACATACTAATCAGAAATGAGAATGAAAATATTGGTACACACGGACAATATGAGATTTAAAGAATGTAATATTTCAAAACCCTAGAAAAATGACTCTTAAAAGAAAAGAAAGTAAGAAGAGATAAGAAAAGTCACAAAGAGATAAAAAGAGAAAAGAACAAAACAGAATCCAAATTGATTATAAGAGAATAAAGATAACTAATCATTCTCTTTTTTCATAAACAAAATTATAATTTACTGAATAAAGGTTTTAAAATCATTAACTATCATTTTTAATAAAAATAAAAATTAACAGACACTAATAATAATTTAATTAAATTTATTCTCAAACATAAACTTATATTTAATTCAATACAACTATATTAGTAATAAAATATTTTGTTGATGTTTTTTTTTACATAATTTTATAATTAATTTAATAGAGATACATTGATATAAAAAGAATTGAAACTTTTTTATTAAATGTAATTTTATAAATAATTTAATTGAAAAATATTAGTAGACATTTATCTGCTTTACTTGCTTGCCGAGCTGTTAGATCTTAGACAAATTATTTCATTTATGGTTAAACTTACAAGTTTTGGTTCGAGTGATTAAAAATAAACATTTAATTGTTTCATGTGTATATATCTGTTTTATATCTTTTAGTTGGAAATATATGTGACAAAAAAATAATTAATTACTTCAAAATGTCAAAATATTAACTAACGTGATTCCCATCTAAAAAATATAGAATCGAAGACTTGAAACTAAAGAGGACGCGAGTAAGAGGCTAAAAAATAGAATTAATAAAAAAAAAAACTAAAAGTAAATATATCATAATTGACCTTGTTTTCTTTAACTTTTAGGTCTCTCTTTAATCAGATTTTGAATTAAAAAAGTAAAAATAAAGTCAAGATACTTATATTTAAATATAATTGATGTATTAATTAATAATTGAAAAAATATATAAACATATTTCTTAAGATTTTTTTACAGTTTAATTATATTATACTTATAAGTAACAAATATAATCACGATTTTTAATTATAAAACTATATAATTTATTTATAAATAGAGAAAATACAATAATTAAAAAAAAGTATATATTTTTTATTTTACTATTAAAAATATTTGATGATTCTTCGGTAGAAAACTACCTATCAATTTTATAATAACAAAAACCATTAAAACCAATTGAAACTGTGAAATATTGATCTAATTTAATATAGTTTTTGCATTAAACTAAAATGAAGCAAAAAGAAATCACATAAATTATTAACTTTTTAACGAAAGTAAATGAACCCTAATAAGTAAGAACCTATTAGCAAAGAGGTATCTGGTATTGCACACAAGTTCCTAATTCTTTAATTAATGAGTTAAGGGTGTGATTAGCAATGAGATTAAGTCATAATCTGAATAGTTGTTAGCTACCATAGTGCGCAGCATGACCTCACGTCTACGTACATCATTCCCCGATAGAGAATTGAATATTTGTTTAGCAATTTCAGTTATGAAAAAATTGAATATTTGGAATGAAGAAGAAATTAAAGGTGATGAGTGTAGGGACCCTTCATTTTTAAGTCATGATGGAAATGTGTATGAAGATGATATGCAATGGACCTACTCATTATACTCTTTTCCTTTCTTCTAATTATTGCTACTTATATATCTATAAATTTCTTTTTCTATATTATTCAAACAATCTCAACAAACTTTTTTCAGCTCCCATCTCCTATTGCTATACAACTGTCAATTTATTTATATATATAACTAACTATATTCGAATATTTTTTAACTTTGCAATCACAAATTTTTAACTTTTTCAACCAATATACTTCAGTTCTGGTTGAAAACTGGAAAGCTAGGGAAGGATCATCAACTATTTTTAATAGTAAAAAATAAATAAAAATATTGGCAGAAACATTTTCTTTTAGTGAAAAGTTAACGGGTAAATCATCATTTTAGTCCTTAAATATGTGAAATGATTAAATTAATTAAGAACCATATGTTTAATTTAATTTTCCATATTTTCATACATATAGTGTATTTGATGCGTTAAAATATTTGTTTTATTGTTATGTTTTTACATTATAGATTTTACCAAGGTTCTCATGGCTTACATGAATTTTACACATGTATATGTGGACACAAATACTAATCGTAGTAGGAAGAAATGTTTTTGAAAATCTCTATCACAATCACACTTAAGTTTCCAACTATTTGATTCCATATATTTCATACTAAATTAGACATCAACTTGATATCAAAGTTATTTAAAATTATCCTAATAAAGTTTATTAAGGTTGTTGTATCACTTGTTGTAGCTAGACAACTCACAAATATTTAATTTTACACTTGAAATATTCATTTCTCTCTATATGAAACAATTTATCAAAAAAATCGTACATCCAATAAGTTTTATATATATATATATATATATATATATATATATATATTAAAATTATTTTTATATTTTGCTTTCTTAAAAATACATGTCATGTTTAAATAATATCTTAAACATTTATTTCCTTCGATGAGTCTTTATAAAATATAACATAATAGAAACCACCTTTAAATCATATGGTATCATCTTGAAAGTTTATAATCAAATTTTAGGTATATAATTAGAGTAGCATTTACGTATTTTATATTTTCATATTATGCATCCAAAGTAAACATTTTAGGTTATGAACCACCAAATGATTTTAAAATTAAATTGTTTGTTGTACTTGATATACTTTATCAAACCTCTCATACTAATATTTTAATTAGTAAAACTCAATGTTTTTATAAAAAAAAAAAGAATATTAAGTAACGTAAGTTAAATAAGACTCACTAAATCAAAAAATAACATGTGGCATAGAATATTTTACGAAATATCATTTTGAAAAAACCTTAATCTAACTTGTTTTATTTAAAACTTTGAAACGTGTGATAAACGTTGTTTTTTCTTCTCCATTTCTGACTGAAAAGCAATATGGTTTGGGTTTTTCTTCCTGCATCCACAATTTTTCTTTTTGTACTTCCAAGTTTGACCGTGAAGATCATTATATCCTTCAAAAAAATAAAAATAAATTATAAACTAAATATCTCCGTAGTCCGCACTTTCAAGAATGAAATTCGGTATCCCAGTTTTTGAAAGCCGGTAACACCGGTTTCTGAAAGCCGATAACACCGGATTCTGAAAGCCGGTAAATTTATGATTTATGTATCTTAAATTTATGATTCTCCTATGATATTTCTTCCAAATTAAGTTTTACCCAAATTAGTATGATTTTTAGGAATTCTTTTATCAAATTGGCATGAACCTTAATTATATTTTTACCCAAATTAGTACAACCTTAAATTATGAAATTTAAAGGTTGCTGTGTTTTCTGCTGAAATGGTAAAATTTATGGATATATCTTGGGTTGCATTGCAAATTCTAAATTCTGCTACACATAATGAATTAGTTGGATAACCTTGATATGGAATAGAAATTAGAATACCTTTGTTGCGTGAATTCAATGATTTAGAAATATTAGAATTGAAAAGTGCATACATGAATCACTCTATGAAAATGGTTTAAGTAAAGAAAATGAAGAATTTTTTATTTAACTAGAAAATTAATTTATATATAAAAAAATTAAATTTGGCACCCCTAAAATTTTAATTCATGTTTCGCTACTGTTCGTATCTTTAAAATCGATAAAACCGGATTCTGAAAGTCGGTAACACTAGTTTCTGAAAGTCGGTAACTCCGATTTCTGAAAGTCGATAACTACAAAACAAAAGGGTAATAGTGGAATTATAAAAAAAGTTGAGGGTGTAGGAACAAAAATTGGGGGTGCAGGAAGAAAAACCCATATGGTTTTGCAGTAGGCCTTTTTGGGCATCACAAGTTGGGTCTTGCATCATCAACCATTTAAAAAATGCTGAAGATCATTTGCAAGTAGTTTCTTCTTGTATCTTCATAATTGCTTGCTGCACCTCCACACACTTTAAAATTTTAATTTTGTACTCTATTTATTTTGAGTTTCAGAACAAACAATCAGAGATGATCCGGATTGCATTATCTTAAATGCAAAAATTGTATTTCTGAGCATTCTAAAATACAAAAGAAAAATTATATTTTTGATTACACATTTAAAAATACAAAATAAAAAATATATTTTGAATTATACATTCTGAAATGTTTGTCCGAAGAAGAAGAATTTAAAGAAAGGGGAAAGAAGAAGAAGGTGATGAGGGACACCAATGAAGGTAGAAGAAGAAGACTGAGTGGGAATGGAGGAAGAAGATGGAGTGTTGGATGAGGTGGAGGAGAAAGAAGATGAAAGAAGAATATAAGGAAAAAAATGTCTTTTCACATTACCTATGGAGGTGCAAGGAGAAATGTATGGAGGTAAAGGAAGGAAGAAACTGCCCAATTTCCAGTACTAAGCCCACTAAAGAGTACTGAGATAATATACCGTTTTTTCTTTACCCACCTCCGTAAAATTATTGGACACCCATTTATTTCGAAACGGGTTCTCCGAATGTAATGTTTTATATTCCGAAAAGTCCACCCCAAAATGAATAGAAGATGCTCAAGGATTTTATGGAATCAAAAACAATTGCATATATATTTCAGTCCTTTATATTTCAACAATTGTACTAATTGAGCTTCTTAAATATTGCAATTGTGTTATTTTCATAATTCAATTGTGTAGACAGGCATGGCAACGGGGCGGGCACGAGTTTCGTTATCCGATACCCATCTCCGTAAAATAAATTCATCTTCATCCTCATACCTAAACCTAACGAGTATTAAACTTTTGACCCATCTCATCTCCACCGGGTAACGGGTATAATCTCCTACCCATACCCATTTTCTTACTACTTCAATATCAATTTTAATTAATTTTTATATAATAATAAAAATTTTATGATAAAGGAAACATAATATTATCAAATATTCAATATTAAAATGATGATTGTTTCTTCGATATCAAATACTTTAAAATAAATTATAATTGTTTACATTTTATATAATAATACCAAATAAAATTTCATGAGAACTAAAACAATTATTAAATT
>Ga0214542_1006848_pt1 | contig 20367 bp, 8 predicted proteins | sample CNSS1metaG_FD_160096 | JGI IMG/M metagenome (GOLD analysis project Ga0214542, IMG submission 160096) | Root nodule microbial communities from cowpea collected in UCLA plant growth center, Los Angeles, California, USA - CNSS1 | ecosystem: Host-associated > Plants > Roots > Nodule | place: USA...
AGTTATGGAATTAGAAAAGTAGACTTCATTATGGTAGCTGAAAACTTTATTTTTAATTCAATCTTCAATTTGAAAAACTTATTGAAGTTGTTTGGTGATGATTGATGGTGATGGAAATACTTGTATGGCCTTTGGATTGTGTACAAATTTATCATTATGTAATGATAGACTAGAAAAACAGTTGCAGTACTTCCTGTACAAAAACTACAACGTAAAAAGGCACTTATGGAGTCACAAGAGGACACTTAAATCTCGAATCAGAAAACTTTATTTTTAATTCAATCTTTAATTTGAAATACTTATTGAAGTTTTTTGCTGATGATTGATGGTGATGGAATTACTTGTATAGCCTTTAGATTGTGTACAAATTTATCATTATGTAATGATAGACTAGAAAAACAGTTGCAGTACCTCCTGTCCAAAAACTACAACGTAAAAAGGCACTTATGGAGTCACAAGAGGACAGTTAAATCTCAAACCAGAAAAATTTATTTTTAATTCAATCTTCAATTTCAAATACTTATTGAAGTTGTTTGCTGATGATTGATGGTGATGGAAATACTTGTATGGCCTTTGGATTGTGTACAAATTTATCATTATGTAATGATAGACTAGAAAAACAGTTGCATTACTTCCTGTACAAAAGCTACAACGTAAAAAGACACTTATGGAGTCACAAGAGGACACTTAAATCTCGAACCGGAAAACTTTATTTTTAATTCAATCTTCAGTTTGAAATACTTATTCAAGTTGTTTGGTGATGATTGATGGTGATGGAAATACTTGTATGACCTTTGGATTATGTACAAATTTATCATTATGTAATGATAGACTAGAAAAACAGTTGCAGTACTTCTTGTACAAAACCTACAACGTAAAAAGGCACTTATGGAGTCACAAGAGGACACTTAAGTCTCGAACCAGAAAACTTTATTTTTAATTCAATCTTCAATTTCAAATACTTATTGAAGTTTTTTGCTGATGATTGATGGTGATGGAATTCCTTGTATGGCCTTTGGATTGTGTACAAATTTTTCATTATGTAATGATAGACTAGAAAAACAGTTGCAGTACTTCCTGTACAAAAACTACAACGTAAAAAGGCACTTATGGAGTCATAAGAGGACACATAAATCTCGAACCAGAAAACTTTATTTTTAATTCAATCTTCAATTTCAAATACTTATTGAAGTTGTTTGTTGATGATTGATGGTGATGGAAATACTCGTATGGCCTTTGGATTGTGTACAAATTTATCATTATGTAATGATAGACTAGAAAAACAGTTGCAGTACTTCCTGTACAAAATCTACAACGTAAAAAGGCACCTTTGGAGTCATAAGAGGACACTTAAATCTCGAACCAGAAAACTTTATTTTTAATTCAATCTTCAATTTGAAATACTTATTGAAGTTTTTTGCTGATGATTGATGGTGATGGAATTACTTGTATGGCTTTGAATTGTGTACAAATTTATCATTATGTAATAATAGACTAGAAAAACAGTTGTGGTACTTCATGTCCAAAAACTACAACGTAAAAAGGCACTTATGGAGTCACAAGAGAACACTTAAATCTCGAACCAGAAAACTTTATTTTTAATTCAATCTTCAATTTCAAATACTTATTGAAGTTGTTTGTTGATGATTGATGGTGATGGAAATACTCGTATGGCCTTTGGATTGTGTACAAATTTATCATTATGTAATGATAGACTAGAAAAACAGTTGCAGTACTTCCTGTCTAAAAACTACAATTAAAAAAGACACTTGTGGAGTCACAAAAGGACACTTAAATCTCGAACCAGAAAACTTTATTTTTAATTCAATCTTCAATTTCAAATACTTATTGAAGTTTTTTGCTCATGATTGATGGTGATGGAATTATTTGGACGGCCTTTGGATTGTGTCCAAACCATATTTCACGTAATTATACAGTTTAAAAGCAGTTGGAGTATTGCGTGTACAAAACGTAAAACGTAAAAAGGCACTTATGGACTAAGAAAAGGACACTTCATTATCGAACTCGAAAAGTTGGTTTTTAAAAAAATGTTGGTGAACGACAAACATATTGAATCCAATATAGGCAAATCCTGCACGAATTACACAATTCTGGTTTTGTTGCTCATTGCAAAAAACATCAAATGTCATTCACAAACAACAATCACAAAGCTGAGAATGTGTTTGTCAATGTCATCGGAGTTGAATGTGGAGAGTGTCATATCCACCAAAAAATGTGATATTCATTAAACTTACAACCTACAAAAAAAAATATTTTGTTAAGTTGAGGTTCATGTAGTACATTAATTAATTAACACAAATGATATTAATCAAAATGTCATTTCAATCATCTAACAAGAAAATACGATAATGGGGTTTCATTTCCGGAAAAACATCACAAAAAATAGTGGTTTCATTTGGAGAAGAACATCATAAAAATAGGGGTTTGTAATCGGATAGTAAAACATACCAGAGCACCCTTTGATTTGCAGAACAAGAACACTTCAAATTAGGGCTTCCAATTTGACGCACGAAGCTATGGCAGCAATCCGCACTCTCGCCTTTAGTTTAAACCGCAAAGGAAAGTTCTGTTTTTCTAACTTTTCCTTTTTTCTCTCTTGCGCGTGTATCACAACTTCACCATTCACTCCACCTTCTCTCATGCGTTTCTGCTCCCGTTTGGTTAAAAATTATTAAAATAATAACTATCACGTAGACGGATAACTTCGGAATCAAAAAAAAGGGACATTCTGTCATTATCCTTATAGTTTTTCTGATTTCGGATATTTCTAACAGAGAGCAGAGTAAACAACAGTTCTTTTCTCTTTCACCTGTGATGTTTAGAATTCTCCATGCCTTCATTTATATCCATAATTGTACGGACAGGTGGTGGCTTTCCGGACACCAGTAAAAGAGAGAAAGTCTTAAAAGTTTATTTCATAAAATTAAAGAAATAATAGAAAACAGAATTCATAGGTATGGAAAATAATTGTCATTTTAAACTATAATATAATTTAGTGTTTTATTACCATATAAACAATATTTTGAGATGTCAATTTATTTAAAGCAAAGATTTAAATTAAAATGAGTTTAATTTAATTTCTACAATATATATTCATTAACGTATCAATGCATCTTTTTTTATATAAATTAACAAATATACAAGACAAAAAGTAGAATGTGTGTGTGGATTGATGTTGACCTTGATGTTTATTATTTTCTTAATCTTCTAACTTTAACTTATTTTGAATGGTAAATAAAAAAACTATGGATATCAACCCCATAAAAAATAAATTAATAAATTTTACTTCTAAGAAAGTCTAGCATAGAGAATAAGAGTCTCATCAGTCTCCAAAATTGTTGGATCCTAATTGTAATTAATATATAAGAGTAAATATGACAAATTCATAATTTATTTATTTCACACAAAAAAATGAAATGACTGTTTTTTATTTTCTATAAAATATCTATCCACTCAAAATAAAAAAACTAAACTCAATTTAATATAAAACTTTAAGAATATATATATATATATTCATCGATGCTTATGTTATGTTCATACAGCAACAAATATATGAAAAAAGAAATAGAAGATAGGCATTGATTGTAGTTTCTAACTTACATTACAAGGCAGAAAATTATTGAAATTAATCACATCAGAACTAAATAAATTTCACTTAAAAAGCGACTTAAAAAAGAGAAAATATTACTAAGGTTGTATAGCAATGAGAATCAGAGTCTCAATTTCTAAAATTTAAATTCTATTACAAGAGTAAACATGACACATTTAGTATCATTAAATAAAATTGTTTTTCTTCATATTTATTTATATATTGCCTGTAATTTTTATCTCGACTTATTTATTTAATAAAAATATATGGCATACGTATTTATTTGTTTATTGGTGGACGAAAGAATCTATTTAAGAATTAAATTAAACTTACTTTAATTTAATTTTAGGAGTATATATTAATTCATTCATGAACCGTGGATAATATGTTGATAAGTTACTACAAATATATAAAACAAAATAATATCATGTCATGTATTCATCAACGTTGACATGGATGTTTGTTGTTTTCTCATTTTTCTAACTTACTTTACAAGGTAGAAAAGTATAGAAATCAATCACATCAGAAAAAAATAAATAAATTTATCTTAAAAATAAAGAAAAATATTAAAAAGTAATTAGAATCTAACTTTCATATATATATATATATATATATATATATATATATATATATATATATATATATATATATATATAAAATGTTGAAAACGGTAAAATTAGTGACAGGAAATGGCTAGATTACTGAAAACATTGTGAACAAAATATATTGTTTGTTGAAATTTGTTTAAATTTGAAGCTAACAAAAAATTTGTAAGCGGATGATTTAGAGATTGGAGACATATTAGCGAAATATGAATTTGAAAATATGTTTTACCATAACAATACCATGAATAGGTTAACAAAGAAAAAGTGGATAATTATGGTTTATAATGTTTATAGGTTAACAATAAAATCCTTGCTAATCTAATACTAGTTGGGAAATTCAAATTAAAAGTGTTTAAAGTTGTTAAATTTCAACGTACTCAATTAAGAGGATCCTCATTGGTTTGTATGAATTTTAGCATAATGTGTTAAAAAAATAGATTTTAAATTTAATTTAACTACACAGAACTAGTTTTTAAGATAAAATTTGCACCATTTATATATTATAAATTAGTTTTACTTTTAGTTGATATATTACTTTTAATATATTATCTCAAGTCGAGACATATACATATCAAACATAAATTACATAATCCAATAACAGGTGGAGTAATGGTGGAGTAATGGTCTAAACTAATAATAAAATTTCACTAATTTTACTATTCATGACTAAGAATTTAATTATTGTAATAGAGTACTTTTTAGTTTTCGTTTGATATGCTTATTTAGGATGACATATCTTATTTTCTAATAACATAGTGCCTAACAAATTAAAATTTAAATTATATCTAAATTAACACTAATTAACATAAATCAAATGGAAAGTATAGTATTGCTTTTTAAAATGTATAGAAGTTAAGGTTTCATATTTGATATGAATATTGTAAAAAATATTGTATTCATTGGCGAATCTTGGTAGAGGAGACTAAGGAGGTCATGGTCCCCTACTTTTATTTTTTTTACATTTATATATTTAATATATAATTGTTAATATATTTTATATATTTGATATTTTAATAAATTTTTATACATTTATAATTATATATAAGGAAAAGTTTTTTTGTTGTTCATATTTATTTTTTAATTTTTTAATTTTATCTTTTAAATATTTTTTAAATAAATATAATTATTTTATTAATATTATCTTTTAAATAATTATTGATTTAATTTAATTATTTTTTATTTGATTAGTGTTTTAATATTAATCATTATAAATGAAAATTAATTATAATAAAATTATAAAAATTATTTATATTTAATTTTATAATTATAATAATAACATAATTATTATTTTATTATTATAAAAGAAGTAAAATACAATGTTTTTACTAGTTTATATAAAATTTTTGGAACTATTCTTTTGGTTTTTATTTCGTTCACAAAATATCAAGTTGGTTGGTCCTCCCGTCTTCTTAGTCTCAATTTGGTCACGACTTTTGAAAAATTATGTAATTTTGTCTTTTTTTTATTAATTTCTTTAATCGGATCAATGTTTTTTTTATCAAGATTGAGGTTGTGAATAAGGATGGTTTGATTTGTTGGTATAATTAACATAATCCTAATGTCAATTTTAAATGAAAAATTCTTGCTCTGCTTCAAGAAATTTAATGAAAAAGATCAAATTCTATCCGTCTAAAAAAATCGTGACCGAATTGAGACTAAAAAACTTAGATGACTAACTTGACAGTTTTAAAAGAAAAATAGATAAAAAATAATTCATTCAAAATTTTGACATTTTTAAAATATTGTCTAAAGATCTGTCATCGATTATTCATTATATGAGTGTAGACTATATCTTTTCAACAACATTCAGAGGAAAAATAATAATAATTTGATGAAAATATAAGCAATTTGATGAAACAAACATTTGAGCAATTAAATTAATTTTGAATTCTTTTTGATTCAAAGTCAAAGTCATTTTGCCTTTTCTCATGACTATCCATATGTTGATTTAGAAGATTCATTTTCTGTGGGAACAACTTCGGTCTACTAACTTAATATCAGCCACAAAAATTTTTGAGTCTGACAAAAATGTAAGTTATTATCCAAATGCATTAATTGCTTACAGATTATTGTTAAATGTGAGTACAGCATAAGCTGGAAGAAAATTTTCAAAATTGAAATTAATTAAATCGTAAGATCATCAATGTCACAAAATGTTGAATTATTTAACAAATTTATCCCTTAAGATATTGTAAGAAAATATCCACGTATTAGTTTTCTTATTAAAATGATTTTGCATCTCAAAATGGTGGAAGAAATAATTATTTACCATAATTTTTTGCTTTTTGTCTTGTCTGCTGCTGTTAGCGAGTATTAACAATGAAAGATGACAGGAATTGATGAGATAATAATTATAAGACGCCTTTTTAAACTATAATAATGTTTGCTATTTAAAATTAAATTGATTCTACTATTTTTATTTTTATTATATTTTTTAAATATATATAATATTATATAGTAGTTAATAATATTATAATATTATTAAGTTAATATATAAAATAAATAAAAGTTCTTTTTTCTTTTACCTGTGATGTTTAGAATTATCCGTGCCTTCATTTATATCCATAATTACGGGTGGTGGCTTTCCGAAGACCAGTAAAAGAGAGAAAGTCTTAAAGCTGATTTCATATAATTAAAGAAATAAAATAATAGAAAACAGAATTCATAGGTATGGAAAGTAATTGTCACTTTAGCAAGTTATGTTGACTGCTTGAACTTGCTTTTATAATACTTTAACATATATGTTTATATTAATTACTATTTTTTTTTTAAAAATGAAATGAATATTTTTTATTTTCTATAAAATGTCTATCCACTCAAAATAAAAAAACTAAACTCAATTTAATATAAGACTTTAAGAATATATATATATATTTATATATATATATATATATATATATATATATATATATATATATATATATATATATATATATATATATATATATACACATCGATGCTTATATTATGTTCAATACAGCAACAAATTAATATATGAAAAAAGAAATAGAAGACAGGTATTGATTGTAGTTTCTAACTTACATTACAAGGCAGAAAATTATGTAAATTAAGCACATCAGAACAAAATAAATTTCACTAAGCGACTTAAAAAAGAGAAAATATTATTAAGGTTGTATAGCAATGAGAATCAGAGTCTCAATTTCTAAAATTTGAATTCTATTACAAGAGTAAACATGACACATTTAGTATCATTAAATAAAATTGTTTTTCTTCATATATATTTATATATTGCCTGTAATTTTTATCTCGACTTTCTTATTTAATAAAAATATATGGCATACGTATTTATTTATTTATTGGTGGATGAAAGAATCTATTTAAGAATTAAATTAAACTTACTTTAATTTAATTTTAGGAGTATATACTAATTCATTCATGAACCGTGGATAATATGTTGATAAGTTACTACAAATATATAAAACAAAATAATATCATGTCATGTATTCATCAATGTTGACATGGATATTTGTTGTTTACTCCTAGAATATTGGCTAAAGATACTCCACTTACTTAATATGAATGTAGACTCTGTCTTTCCAACAAAATGTCACTTTAATAGGAAAAATAATAATAATTTGATGAAAATATAAGCAATTTGATGAAACAAATATTTGAGCAATTAAAGACATTTTAAATTAATTTTAAATTTTTTTATTCAAAGTCAAAGTCATTCATATATTTTGATTTAGGAGATTCATTTTATGTGCGAACAACTTGGTCTACTAACTTAATATCAGCCATAAAAATTCTTGAGTCTGACAAAAATGTAAGTTATTATCCAAATGCATTAATTCCTTACAGATTATTGTTAAATGTGACAAGAGCATAAGCCGAAAGAAATTTTTCAAAATTGAAATTAATAAAATCGTAAGGTCATCAACGTCACAAAATGTTGAATTATTTAACAAATTTATATCTTCTAGTATGTTTGGATAGAGATATTTAACGAAGCAATTATTTTTTTTAAGTATTTAAATTTTTTTATAATGAAATCCTTGTTTATAGAGAGAAATTAAAAATTATTTAAAATGTAAGCATTTTTTTGAAGTATTTTAATTAGTTAAATTAGTAAAAATTCAAATACCCTCAAAATAGGTGGAATTTGACGAGTCGGACGGGTCCGACCAACCTGACGACCAAGACAGGTCGGATGATCCCGAAGACCAAGACGGACCCGACAACCAAGACGGGTCGGACGGGACTAACGACCAAGACGGACCCGACAACCAAGACGGGTCGGATGAGACCAACGACCAAGACGGGCCCAATGACCAAGACAGGCCCGACGACCAAGATCGGCCTAACGATCACACCATGCTTGAGGACCATGACGGGCTCGACGACCAAGACGGGCCCGATGACCAAGACCGGCTCGACGACCAAGACGAGCCAAACGGACCTAACGACAAGGACAGGTCCGACGACCAAGACGAGTCGGACGGAGTTAATGACCAAGACGAGACGGTCGACCCCGATGATCAGGACATGTCGGACGGGCCCGAAGACCTAGACTGGGCTCACAACCAAGACATACTGGACGGGCCCGACGACCAAGACGTGTCGGACGAGGCCAACGATCAAGATCAAAAGAACGGGCTCGACAACCAAGAAGGGTTGAATAAGCCTAGCGACCAAGACAGGCCGAACAAGCACGAAGGAAAAGACGAATCCAACGACCAAGATGGGCCAGTCGGGTACGACGACCAAGACAAGCTGGACGGGCCTACTGACCAAGATAGGCCAGAAAAGCCTGAAGACCAAAACAGGCCAAACAACCAAGATGGGTCGAACGGGTCCAACAACCAAGATGGGTCCGAGGACCAAGACGTATCCAACAACCATGATGAGCCTGACGACAGAGACGGGCCCCGCGACCAAGATGTATCCGATGATCATGATGGGCTGGACGGGCCTAACAAGCAAGACGGATTGGACGGGCCCGACGACCAAAACATGTTGGATGAGCTCAATGACCAAGCCCGACCAAACAGACCTGACGCCCAAGAAGAGCCGAACGGGCCCAATGACCAAGACGGGCCGAACGAACACGACGACCATGATGGGCTGGACAACCACGATGACCAAGACGAACCGGACGAGCTTGACAACTAAGACAAGCCCAATGAGCCAAACGACCCAAACAATAGGGCGAGCCCAACAATCCACACATGTTGGGCAAGCTGACGACCTAGACTTACCAGCTCGGCTAGGTAGTCGGGTCGACCCGGCCTACCTAGTCCTCGATCCTGTTTCCAAATTTATCATAAATTCAAAACATAATTAAGCTTAAAATAAATATTGTTAAAATAAAATTTTATCTCATAAGAAATTCAATTGTTTATCTAAACAAGAAATTAAAATGTATGATATTTTAATTTATTCAGCCAAACAAGTTATTTAGAAAATGAAGGAAATTTAATTGCAAGCAATTCAAATACAATGCATTTCAATTTCTTAGCATTGTTGAAATACTTCATCCAAACACAAACACAAAGTTAAGATATTGTAAGAAAATATCCACATGTTAGTTTTATTATTAAAATGATTTTGCATCTCAAAATGGTGGAAGAAATATTTTTTTTACCATAATTTGTTGCATTTTATCTTGTCTGCTGCTGTTAGCGACTATTAATAATGAAAGATTATATGAATTGATGAGGTAATAATTATAAGACGCCTTTTTAAACTATAATAATGGTTGCTATTTAATATTAAATTGATTCTATAATTTTTATTATATATACTAACGTAAACATAAGTTGTGTGTACGCATTTTTAAACATGTATAGCATATGTATATACGAATTTTTAAATATGTATAATATTATATTAATAGGTAATGATATTGTAATATTATTAAGTTAATATATAAAATAAATTTATTTATTTTAAAAACAAAAGGAAATGAATGAAGATGAGTAAATATATATTGATGAATAAAAAAAATGAGAGAAGATAGACAATTTTATGAAAACAAATAAAAATAAGACTTAATTAATATTTTGGTCCCTAACTTGTTGGTTTGGTTCATTTTGGTTACTTCTTATTCTTTTTATTCAATTTCATCTTCTAATTCTTTAAGAATGTTCAATTTGATCTTCTAATTCTTTAAGAATGTTCAATTTGGTTCCTGTCATTAAGTTGACTTTAACACGGTGTTTGTATATGTCATATGTCATTTTGTGGAATTTTCAATTTATTTTATTATTTTTTTACTTTTTTTTCAATTTTTTTTAAATTAAACATGTGTCACTTTATGGTTGTGACACATGTCAATTTGAGATTTTATTATTATTTTTTTATTTAAAAAAAAACTGCCACGTAAGTCAAGATTATGTCATAGGTCAAGCTAACATTTATTGTTTTCAATTTAAACCCTTTATTTACAATTTTAATTCAATTCAATCCCCCAAATTTTTAAAATGATTCAATTTTGTCCTCTCCAATTTGAAACCAAATTAACAATTAAGTTTAATTACAACTTATATATTTAGGTTAAAATAATTTTTTATCATTTATACATCAAATCACTCCCTAAATATTCATGTTATTTTATTTCTTACATTTTTTACTTGTAATTGTTTTACCTTTGAAATTTTTCACACATGTATAAAGAATAATAATTTAAATAGTTAGGTGAAGTAATTTGATCTATAAATTAGAGAGGAACGTTGAATCATTTTAAAAAATTAGATAACTAAATTGAATCAAAAATGTAAATAGAGAGGATAATGTTGAATCATTTTAAAAACTTAGGTAACTAAATTAAATCAAAATTGTAAATAGAGAAACTAAATTGAAAACTACCATGATTAATTTGACACATGGCACAATGATGAGTTGCCATGTGGCACTTTTTTTTTAATTTAAAAAAAAATTAAAAATTTTAAAATTTTTAAAAAATTAAAATTTCTCAAATTAACACGTGACACAACCATCACGTGACATATACGTAGACGATGTTAACATCAACTTAACGACAATAACGAAATTGAATTTCTTTAGAGAATTAGATAATCAAATTGAACCAAAAAATAATAAGGAGACCAAAATGAACCAAATCAATAAATTAGGAAACTAAAACATCAATTAAGCCTAAAAATAACTATTAAATTTTATAAATTTAACAAATAATTATATCGTAAAGGATAAAATTGAAACTATAAAATATTGTCAAACAAAAAAAAAAAAGAACAGTTATATACTAAATTCAAAAATACTTATACCCAGAGCCCTTATAATTTTGTTATGGGCCAACTGCTAATAACTAAAATCTAAAACACCAGTTCTATCAAACAGAGCAAAGAAACAGGTACTAACTATCAAAATGTACTAATTGGCATCAATAAATCGATGGGTATAGACACTGAATCAATGATAAGTCCTCAAAGTCTTTGGCTGACTCTGTTTCTTAAGAGTCAAGGGCTTGTGCCCACTAGTAACCTCTCCACACACTGCATCATTTGTATTGTGTGAAGTTTTTTTTTTTGCTCTAAAGACCCCCCACAAGTAGTACTTTTCTTGAAATCCTGTAAAACAAGAAATTCAATAGAATCACTGTACAATTTCGTTTTACGGACAATAAATTTGGACAGTGCCACTGAAAAGAGTTCTATGAAATATAAATATGACTCACTTCGGCATTGGATAGGGAGTAATGCAGAAGGAAAAATTAGAAGATCTGCATTTTCAACCACAGCTCTTATGGCGAGGTCACCGGACATCATGTGATCAACCAGCTTGTCATAGGACCTCTCAACACTGCAAAACCATGAGAGATTTAATAGTTAATACTGAATTAAAGAGAGAAGAATGAGATCATGTTAGTTTATCTTTAAAATCACCTTTCAGTGTCAGGAAAGAAATAAAGAGCAATGCTATCATCATTTGGACCACAATTCATGAAGGACTTCGGCCACACCGCAGTTCTTGAGAGCAAGTCCGGGCAAAGCACATCAGGGAAAAGTTTTGTCTCCTCCATAACTTTGGAGCATGCTAAAGTTGACATATGGGCTAAAAGCCCAATAACGGTATGAATACCAGGGCAGGAGAGGTACAGTCTTCCCCTATTTGCCAGAAATTTAACTTTAGATAACGGTTCATCATAGAAGCTAGAAAAACTATCCGCTTCTCAAAGGGTAAAAAACAAATTTCTTACCTCCAGACTGGATCTGCAATAGGATGTGGAACAGTCAGAATCATAGACCCCTCAGTATTATTAGCTTCATCTATTGGAGCTGGTTGACACTCTTTCCCAAACTTTTCCTTTTCAGTGTTGTTACTGCATTGAGACAAGCTGTGATTGTCAGATAACAGCGCCATTGTTTTAGCTTCAATATTTTGTTGCCCTTGCTTGTTCTTTACTTTATCTCTGCTATTTTGAGATGAAATATCTGCTGAGTTTAGAGAGACATTTTTTGCAGATGTATCTACTACCTCGGACTCACAATCACAGAACCAATTAACATCAGCGGTAAAAATCACAGGCCCATCTAAACAATACCTGAAAAGGGAGTTGAGGAGTATAATGTCAATATATATGCTTTTAAGAACGTAAAACTATAACTTCATAGTACATACAAAGTAAAAGCTTCTGGGGCTTTAAAGGAAGTTCATGGTATTACTACAATTGTATCATACAATATACCACATGCATTTTGACACAGGTTCAAGATACAAATACCATGCATGTGCATCACTTGAATATTCTATAGATTCAGCACCTAAAATGGGAATACTCCCTCTTTATTATTGACAAAAAATTTAAGAATGTCCCTCTGGCACATCAGATCGGAAGTCCTAGCATCTGAGTCAAGCACAACGATAAAGATTGCTAAAAGTACATTTAAGCAAATAGACATAAAAGTACCTATGAATGGCGTAAATCTGACACTTCTTGCAAAAGACAAGTGTCTCTCGAAAGCCAACATCGCCACATTTAAGACAAACAGCCAACTGCAACAAAATTTGTACAGAATTTTACTTCAATGATATTTTATAAAAGCAAATGTACATTTGAAAGGAAACACATTCGTCCAAAAATGCATGCAAGCAGAAACTAGTAGGTTTTTGTGTTAACAGAAAAGACTATCTCAAAATGATAGTCAGAGTCATAAAACTTGCCACATCTAATGCTTCAATATTCTTCATAAAGAACATGATAAAAAGATTTGTAATTTATGTCATTTATGATGAGAGTTTAAAAGGTTAAAAGGTTTAATCCTTAAAACACAACAACACGGTCTAACACAAGTAAACCATGCATAGATTTTGATGATAACAAACATTCTAAGTGTTATGTGCTTTATTCTATCTGAACACTCTACTATGTGTTTTTGTGACAGCTAAAGTTTACATTAGACCTTACAAAATCTTATATACACCGTATAATAAGATCAGTAGAAAGTGTAATGGATCTTGTCTATAGGATTTTATAATTGCTTAATGTGTCTAACAAAGCTGTAATGATAAAATATTTTCTAGATACAATTAGTTATGAAGAAGTTTCTGTCAATGGATATAAGATCTATACTCAAATTGTTTTTATGAAGCAACAGTCTAATGAACTGTGAACTGGAAGTAGCCCAAATGTTTAGGGTGAAGCAGTAAAAGTTCTCTATGTTGTTTGATCTGTTTTGCACTACACAGTCTAGTCTAGTCTTAAAGAAACACACCACCACCGCCCCCCTCTCCCCTATCCTGAATTATAAATTTGATCATCCAACGAGTCTAAATTAATCATAATGGGTAGGTTAAGCATATTACAGTAATAGTAATGCTCAAAACTTAGTTCACTAACACCACCTTTCACATAAAATAGAAAATGAGAAAAACCTGAGAACGCTGAGTGGTCCCTGACTGATGGGTGATAATATCCATCTTTTGTTCATGATTAGAACATCCATCTGCAGAGTGGTCGATAGCATGAAGACATGAAGGAGAACTGAACTCTGCTAGAACTGATGGCACCAGCTGATTGTTTTTCTCATCAACAAAATTTTGGCTCTGAGAATCAGTTGTGCGTTTTGATAACTGAGATTCTGTTTCAATAGGTAAAACATGTTGAATTTGGAGTTCAGAACTTGATCTTGCTGATGTTGTTGGCTGGTAATTTGTTTTCGAAGCGAGATTCTGAATATCATGATGTTCTTTGCTTTCTAACACAGATGTCTGTAAAACATGTTGAGTTTGAGGTTCAAAATTAGATGCCACATCCAGAGATGGAGCAAATACCTGAGATGTCATAAACCCTTCTGATGGTACTATTGCCATTGCGGAAAAATCAGAACCCATATCTTCAGTCAGGATTTTAATATTATCTGCAGGGGCAAGTGGTTGATCAGTCACTTCTACATTTCGATTTTCAATCTCATAATGCTCATTGCCCTCTAGCACAGGTGCCTCCGATGAAGAAATGTGTTGAATTTGTGGCTCAAGACTTGATTCCAACAAAAGTGTTGGTGCAATTATGTGAGATGCCACAGGCTCAGGTAGCGCTGCTAAAACAGGTATTGAGTTTTGTACAGGAGATTCTACAGATTCTAATTGGGAATTGATATTGACTTTTGATGATTCCATGGGTCTTCTTACCCCATCGTTCTTCGTTATATGTTTACCTGTTTTGATGAAACCATGATTCTGACCACCACTGTTATCTGTAGGTTTCATTTCAGGTCCTTTAGCTGCAAATTCTGAGGTCAGTCTCATAACTGTCTGCAGGTAACTCTTCTGCTCTGAAATACTAGCCTCAGAACTCATATCTTTTAACATGTGCTGTTTTATTTCAGTTATCTGAACTTTCTTAGATTGAACTACTAAATTCTTATGAACATTTGAAATTTTCCCATTTGAACTTTTTGGACTCCCTAATCTCTGTTGTCGTTTCAACTCTCTTCGATGTCTCAACATTCTTTGATGTCGCTTTCCTTTTTTATGTAATTCCAATTCCTTCATTCTGAAATGGGGTGATAGCTGAACCTCACAAATTTTACAGTATCCCGTTTTTGATGGTTTTATTACTTTTGCTGCAGAATCAGAAGTCACAACTTTAGGTTGGGTGTTAATATTTGAATATGAAGACGCATGTGGATGATTTCTTGTTTTTACAGTAGGATCTGGAATCTCATGATATTCTTTACCTTCCAATACTTGTGTTTGAAAAGCTAAGATCTGCTGATGTACAAATTTGAAACTTGTCCCCTCCACAGGTGATGGGGCCATTGCATGAGATGTCACAGCTGGGTGCGGTGCTAATGCAGGTATTTGGATGGGAGATTCTACAGAAGCTGACAGAGAATTGGTATCAAGTTTTGATGATTCCATGGGCCTTCTTTCTCCATCATTTGTCTTCATGTATTTAGCAGTTTTGGCTCCACCAATCTTACGCTTTAAATTATGACTCTGTGCACTTGTGTTATCCCTGAGTTTTCCTTGGGCTGGAACTTCAGGTTTAACCCCACCCTGTGTGCTAGTGTTATCCCTAGGTTTCCCTTCAGCCGGAACTTCCGGAGTAACCCCTTTATCTTTCCGCACATAATTCTTGTGCTTGGCAACAGTAGCTTCAGAAATCTCTTTTATTTCTACGCGTCCATTTTCCCCAGATTTCAGAATTCTCTTAGGTTGACCTGCTAAATCCACTTGAGAATTTGGAATCTGCCCATTTGATATTATTCGTGTATCAGTTTCCTCACGTCGCTTCAACATTCCTTGATGTTTCTTTCCACGATTATGTTCTTCCATACTTTTGTAACTATACAACTTAACCTCACAAATTTTACAATATAGCCTTGGTTGTGGCCGGTGTAATGGTCCTAGAGCAGGAATAGTTGGTTCAGGGGTATGATGAGGCACATATGTACCACCAGCAGAGCGCAAATCCCAACCATTATGAGGTACGTATGTACCACCACCATAGTGGAAATCCCAACCATGATGAGGAACTTGACCATAGTAGTTAAACTGGTTCTGACCGCAATCTCTAAATGATATATCATTCCAGTTATTTCCATTTGGAAACCTCCCATTCTGCAAATAAACATTCAAGTATGAAATTATGATATTTGCTAAAGCATTCAAGTATGAAACTATGAAGGTTAGAGAAGAGACACAAACATTCTTAGGTCACCACAGGTTTAGTAACCAGACTGAACACACTAATTACACTATCATCTGGAGTTGCTTGCAATCAGGATCAAGCCATTGAACCATTTGAGCAATCCAACAACTCAACCACACTATAATCAAACAGAACATATTGGACTTTTGACCAAACTCAGTTTTGAAAAACATTCAGTTTTAACAAGAAAAAAGGTTAAAAATTGAAATACTATCACAATCGACATATTAGGGTCCCAACAATGACACTGTAAAATTTACCAGCATGTTTATTTATATATCAGTTTAGAAAAAATTGATGGTCCATAAATTACATAAAATAAAACATGCGGTGGCACAATCACTTCACTATTTCACACGAGACAGAAAACACTGTCCAGGCTTATCAATGTTAATTACCCAACATTATACATGTTTCTAACCGCTCACACATCATAAACAAGCGGTTCTAAAATTCAGCACATGTCACAATTAAGAAAATATACTCATCTCATCCTACGCCAAACCAAATATAACATCTAACTAGACATCACACACCCGTCAACTCTCCAAACAAAATGCTCCTCCCTGACTAATCTGCCATGCAACTAAAGACATGGCTGATACGGCATTCAGAATTTGTGAAAATTCTAACGTATTTAAAATGCTTCATAGCACAAACAGGCAAATTTAAAAATGTTTCAAATAGAACAGTTGCTACCAAACTAAAACTCTTAATGTGTTCCTCTACACCCACCATAGTAATCCTCTTCCTCATAGTGCTATGAAGGGCCAGTTTTGCAAGGAAAACAACAATCTCCAAAGCACAAACCTCCTTGCTCATTTTTTATTAAAAAAAATTCAAATATTCAAGAGTTAAATATGCTTTTAGTTCTTAAACACAAAATTGGAATTCCTGTTCCAAATTTTGATATATTTTTGTTTCCAAACCTTAAAAATAAATGAAAATAATCATTTTAAACCCAACTATGTTAATTTCTTTTTCAGTATAGCAAAAACGTGTGAACAACTCAAATGTCAAAACACCATCTCATAGGTAAAAAAGAAAGTTAATATTGTTGGACTAAAAGAACAATATTAGTTCATCTTTAAAATTTAGTAACCAAAATATATCGAAAATCTAGATAAAGACTAATTTCAATTTCGCATATATTCAACCACCAATATTTATCTCATACTGTCCACAACAAGTGCTGCAGCTATGCCCACCCAGCCCAGGATGAGACAAATATTTACAGCCATCAAACCATATAGCATGGGGATTCAAAACTATACATCCACACAAGCAATTTTTCAAAGCTGACACAGTAATAAAAAACATATGAACCCACGAAAAACCAAGTGGAAAACAAAAGTACGAAAGGAAATAAACGAAAAAGCAAACTAACCATGTTATCAATTTTTCAACAATAACAATGCCGATAATATTGCAGAAAGGGCGGAATCAGAGGGCAACAACAGAGAGTATCAAGAAGAAGCAACGTATTCAGAATTGGCAAGGCGCCAAAATTCGAAGAGAAGAAATTGGGAAGTGAAAGGAAAAGGAAAGTTAAGCCGTCATTGTTGTGCACAGTGGTTTACAAGAGCTGGGAATTTTGGAAAACATTGAAATTATTGGGATTATTAGAAAATGAGAAAAAGAACCTTGTTACTTTTTTTATACTCTCATTTTTTTATACTCTCTTCTAGCAATCTTAAATATTATTATTTTATTTTAAAATTATTTCTATATTGTATTGTTATTAATTAAATCTAATTTATACTCTCATTTAACAATCTTAAATATTATTATTTTATTTTAAAATTATTTATATGTTTTTATTAATTAAATATAATATTTTATTATTAAAAAGATTGTAAAATAAAAGTAAAAGAAAATTTTGGAGTGAAAATAATTTTCTATTTTTATAAACACTTGTTACTTTGACACTTTTTTCTATTATACTACCATTTAACAGTCTTATATATTATTATTTTATTTTATATTTTATATTTTATATTTTATATTTTATTTTATAATTAAATATAACATATTTATTATTAAAAGTGACTAGGTATCGGAAAATCAAAATTTTATTAAACTAATTTCCCATTTATTTAGAAAAATTGATCCGGTAACCAAACTAATGACACTGTATGTTCTTTATTTATAAATTTATAACACTATTGGTATCTACTTTTTATTTTTACAAATTGATAAACAGGTATCATAACTAGGGATGGCAATGGGGCAGGGCGGGGACGGGTTTCACTATCTCATACTCATCCCCATAAAAAAAATTCATCCACATCCCCATACCCAAACCCAAACCCAACAGGTATCAAACTTTTGTCTCATCCTCATCCTCATCCTCACCGGGTAACGGGTATAATCTCGTACTCATACCCGTTTTCTTACTACTTTAATATTAATTTTAATTAATTTTTATAAAATAATAAAAAATTACGGTAAAGAAACATAATATTATCAAATATTCAATATTAGGAGTATAGTTGTTTCTTCAATATCAAATACTTTGAAATAAATTATAATTGTTTATATTTTAGATTAGAATACCAAATAAAATTTAATGAGAAACAAAACATTTATTAAATTTACAAACATTAATGAAATGTAGTTGATAAATTTTAAAAATATTTTTAAAATAATATAAAAGGAAAAAAAATATTTTCAAAAAAATATAAAAGGAAAAAAATATTTAAATTAGAATATATTTTAAATGTTTGTTTACTTCAATTTTTTAAATTATAATGAATCTATTTGTTATACACTAATAGAAGTTATAATACATCACTTGATCAAAATGACGCAAAGAACAAATAATAAAATTTTAACATAGATATTGTATCTTTTGAACCACAATATATGTTGGATGGTGGTAAAAAAAAATTCATGGTAATTACATTAAATTTTTATATTGTTGTAAATAAAAATTATTTATACAATTATAGTGAAAAAATATTAAAGTATGATTTAATGAGTTAGAAATAAAAAATAATTAGATAAAATTTATCGAAATAGTATTCTACATGATGAAAATAAACAAAAAATAAAAATATTAAAAAATTAACAAATGTGTGTCTTATAAACAATTTGGAGACTATTGGAAGGAATCACACAAAGGAAAACAAATATATAATTAATGGTATGATAAGATGAAAAATATCTTAGAGATCTAAGAAAACTTTTCAAATATCAATATACTCAATGGTTGATAAAAAAATTACGCAAAGAATAAATAATAAGCACAATAAAATTTTATCATAGATATTGTATCTTTTAAACTCCAATATATGTTGGATGGTGATAAAAAAATATTCATGCAATTACATTAAATTTTTATATTGTAGTAAATAAAAATTATTTATACAATTATAGTGAAAAAATTAAAGTATGATCGTAATGAGTTAGAAAATAAAAAATAATTAGATAATATTTATCAAAATAGAATTCTACATGATGAAAATAAACAAAAATAAAAAATATTAAAAAATTAACAAATGTGTGTCTTATAAACAATTTGGAGACTATTGGAAGGAATTGCACAAAGAAAAATAAATGTATAATTAAGGGTATGATAAGACGAAAAATATCTTAGAGATCTAAAAAAACATTTCAAATATGAACATATATACTCAATGATTGAGAAATAACAAAAAATATTTTAGCGAAATAAAATAGTTCTTCAAATGAAACAAAAATTAATAATAATAAGTAAAGAATTTTTTTTATATTACCTAGTAAATGAAATGTTTATCCCATTAAACACTTAAATTGAGAGTATTAAATATTCTCATGTGAAAGGAAAATATACAATAAATAAAAATAATAGAAATATTCAAATGTTAGACATAAAATTTGTTTAATTGACATACATCATTTTAACATGATTACATAAAGGTTATGATAAGATAAAAAATATATTGGAGATGCGAATGAGTTTCATGACAAACCAAATATTTAGAAGAAATAAAAAATAGAAAGAATATATATATATATATATATATATATATATA
>Ga0214542_1006849_pt1 | contig 20364 bp, 6 predicted proteins | sample CNSS1metaG_FD_160096 | JGI IMG/M metagenome (GOLD analysis project Ga0214542, IMG submission 160096) | Root nodule microbial communities from cowpea collected in UCLA plant growth center, Los Angeles, California, USA - CNSS1 | ecosystem: Host-associated > Plants > Roots > Nodule | place: USA...
AAAAAAAGAATACAAATCGATCATACAAATAAAACTGAACTCGCAAAACCAGAATCACCGCAATGAATCGAATCATACTTCATCAAGTAATAGTCAATTATATTCATATTACATCCTTGTTACATATACACCATAGCTGTAGCAGTTCGTAGTCTAATCATTTTTCATCACTTTGCACCAAGGGTTACGTACATTGAAACCCTATAATTTGCCTACATACAATCCGCCTGAAAAAAGACTATGCGAAATGCTAAAGATCGGTGCGGGCTTTGAAGTCTGAGGCTAGTCGAGAAGCGATCGCGGAGTGATACATAGTATCGTGAAAGGACTCCGCGGTCATCATCCGGAACTGCTTCGCCTTCTCCTCCGTGAAGCCACCGGCGAAGCGCGGTTTAGGCCGTTTCGAATCCTTCACAACAGCTTCTAGCTTGGCTGGCTGCGTACTCGATGCTTTGCTGCTGGACTCAATGTAGTCCGGTTCGGAGGACCAGCCGAAGAGCGGGGTCCACCAGTTGGCGGAGGAGTTTTTCCGGCGATCTGCATCGCTCCTGCGGTGGCCGGAAGTAGCGCAGGCTTGGATTCCGGCGACTCGGATGGGGATCGAAGTGGCGGCCATTTTTAGAGTTTTGTATTGGATTTCTGTTTGTAAACAGTTGAGTAACAGTTAGGGTTTGATGGGGTACCGCGGGAGGTATTTATAGCGTGTGCGAAGAAGAAAAGGATAAGATAGAACACGTGGCGTCGTGATAGGAAAGGGAAAGTTGCCGGTAGGGTTGTCTCCTTACACTTACACGCTTTTCTAACGAGTTTTATTTAGATAATAACGGATTCGCGTGTCAGTGACGAGGAACGTGTTTGAATGGGCCTTGGGCCTGGGCTTTTTGATTAAAATTAGACAAACCCAACCGAGGATGACAATCCCACTCGCTGTCATTGCCAATTGCCATGCCCCTTCCTCGGTTTGTCGTTTTTAGGAAAGGAAAATGCATCTGGAACAGCTTCGACCACGAAGATAACGTGGAACTGCAATCTACAGTAACGAATTACACATGTCTCATTGCTTGGAACGTTAATTGACAACTTTTGACTCCATCAACCCAACCATCGCATCCGACTAAGGAACTAAGAATATGCCAAAACAGAAGGAAGAGCGTCTTAAGAGTGAGAAACCAGATTTTCTTCTTCCTCTTTTGCTTCTAAATGACACGTGCGACCTTATCTTTCAACCGCAACCCTATCCCTTTGTCTTCACTTCAAAAGCTCCTAACATCTTGGGACACATCATCCTTGCTCCTTAGATTTTTTTTTTTTTCATCACCATTTCTGTTCATACTTTCCATTAATGAAAATACCCCATCCTGTTCTTATGAAAAAATCTTGTCTCTCCCTCAAGCTCCACCCATTCAAAGTTGTGTTCATATTTCCCTGTTCTCACACCAACCTTCCAATTTCCATTGTATGGAAGTCATATTCAATAAATTATTATACACTTCCAAGTTATGTACTCAATTCCTGCATAAAAAACAACTATATATTTTTATTTTTATAAAATTACTAATGTACATGTAAAAGTTTATAAGGACCACAAATTCCAACTAATAATTTATCCTACTGTGTCCTGCTGGGGGCTCAATAATATGGTTATTAGATTATTGTATAAAATATGGGAGTTCTCATACAGAAAAAAAAAATAGTTATAGTAATATAAATATTCATCATTAAAATTAAGAATATGTTCAGTATATGACAATTACAAAAAAATTAGTTATAGTAATATAAATATTCACCACTAAAATTAATAATATGTTGTGACAATAGTTAAGTTTATGTGACAATTACTTATTAATTATTTTTAATTATTAATATTTTATCATTATTATTAGAAATTGCAATAATATGTAAAAATTAAAAATAAATATCAATTAAAATAAATCAACATAAAATATAAATATAAATATAAAATATCCATTGCATTTAAAATGAAAAACTAAAATATTAAACAATAAATACAAACTGTATAGGTAAAATGAGATCTAATTATACTTTAAAATAATTAAATTAAATAGACTTTTAAAAAATAACAATAAATAATAAATATGGTATCTTCAAGGATTTTAATCCTTGTAAAAAAATCATTAATGTTAATAAAAAAATAATTAATAATATTTTAGAAATGTAAAGATGTAATTATATATGTTAATTATAAAAACAATAAATATTAATATTATAACTTACTCCATATTCATTTGAAGGAACATTTGAATCATTAAATAATAAACTTTCTAGTCATTTGGTGTTTTAACTCTTTTGATATCTTGTTTTATGTGATCGTGCTTAGTTTTTATAGCAAATTTTGCAACTTCAATTAATTGATCTTGAAAGTTGAATGTTTGTTTTTGTTGTTTTTGAATAGGTTTGTTCAACTTTTGCACTTCTAACTTAAAATCATTTGTCTTTTTGTTGTGCATTCTACATGGAGTTTGAACAAATTGTCTATCTATATTTTTCTTTATTACATTCACATTTTTTCAATTTATCATGCAAAATATTAAGACAAAATAATTAATATTTGAAATATTTCATAATAGTATAATAGAAGTGTTATAAATATAATTAGATCAAATATAAAAAGATTCCAAATATAAAATAATTTTAATGGTACTATGACACTCAAAATGTCAACATATAAAATAAATCATAAAATAACTTATGTCTCTAAGTATTCTCATATTTGATCATCTTAACATGTTTCAACTTAAAAAATTTGTACCCATAATTCAAATATTTATAATCAAATTTTAAACGTTAACAAGAAAAAAACATAACTTTTATTTATTAAAATAAAACTTTTGTTTATCATAACTTCTTCTTAATTGGAATAAACCAAGTTTTATTTATAAGTCTAGCCTTCCATACTTCTGATGTACTTGTCATTGGTCACTTTTTAATCTTTCTTTCTTCTAAAAAATAAATAAAATAATATGATATGATGATAGATTAAATAGAAGAAAAAAAACTTATATGTGGAAAAAAAATCATATAAAATTTATGCATAAATTTGCACAAATAAAACATAAAAGGTATTATCATCTCAAATTCCTTTTGAACAGTTGATTTTGTGCCAACTGATTTAATCTTTTGTCTATTTCAATTAACTTTATTTTTTATTTTTTAAGCTCACTTCTCATAAATGTAGAAGTAATTTAATATTATATTTGTTTTTATCATTCAAGTTATCGTTTTATTTAAATGTAACTGATATTTAAATTTAACCATTTTTTTTTAATTTTAACTATTTTCTAAATTATATAAATAAAAATCATTTAGTAAATAAATAAACATCATCTACTAAATAAATAAAAACTACCTATAATTAAATTATAAAAATTATTTGTATTTATTTTTATAATTATAATTTAATTAATTTTTATTATCATAAAAAATTTTAAACATTAATATGTGTAGCGCATGTGTTTTCATTAGTATTGTAAGACCCATTTTTAATTCATATGTATAGGTCAAGTTAAATTAAAAAGGTCCAAAGTCAGCCCACTTAACATTTTTTGTTCTTCCTTTTTTCTCTAATACAGTTGCTTCCACTCATTCAAACAGAGGCTAAGACTGAGATTGTTTAGAGTTCTCTAAAGATCAAACCGAACATCTTATTCTCCCAAGTAAGTTGAACTTCAAACCTCCGTTTCTTTTGTCTCTTCAGTTTTGAAGTTCTGATCTGATTCTGTTTTTGGTCATGGACCTCATTGTTTTCTGCCTCTGTTCTTGTTTGCCAACTCCTAAAGTTGTAGTCTTGTTGTGGTACTCTTCCGTTGGGGCTTTTACTGGGTTAGCATCTGTCAAGGTAAAGGAAGCATGGCTTATAAGTTCTCAGAATGATTTGCTTGTTTTAGTCCTTTTATGCGTTCTTTGTTGTTGGATTGATGTTTACATTGAAAGTGTTTCTACTCTAGTTTTTGGCTTTGCATGTGTGAGCGCAGGTGAGAATGTGTTATTCTCATCTAAGTGAGGAGTTTTCGTCCAAACGAGAAACCCTCGCCTAAGTGAGAAGCTTTCAGAATAGCAGAAACTTGTCGCTGCTCTCTACCTCGAGTTGTCGCTTGAACAAAGACTTTTTGCCTAAGCGAGAATAATCTCACCTAAGCGAGATGGGTTAGCTTAAGCGAGAGAACTCGTAGATGTTCCAATGGCTTAAGTGAGATACTCCTATCACTTGAGCGAGAACTCTTTATTAGAATGAGCGAGATTGACAACATAACTATTTTAATTACTTGATTGCCTCTATAATTGATTGATTTACCCCTTAAAGCATGAAATATGATGTCATGTGCATTTTATGTGATGTAATAAGACTGAAATTTGTTGTGCTTGGTATGTGATGATAATGGATGTGTGAGAATATATACATAGTATGTGCTTGACGTAATTCTATGAGTCTCACAAGAAGATTTTATGGTGGTGTTATTGTAGTGTATGTAATGAAATGAGGATTCAAGTAAGGTTGCGTCTTGACACTATAATGAATCAGTCAGACTCACATAGAGTAGACTAGTTCATGTGGTGAGAGTAGCAGGAGGTCCTAGTTTCTGGTAGGATAATGGTCTTAGATGATCATAGATTGACCTTATATGTGGTAGGGTGAAACTCATTGACAATGGCTCTGCAGAGCAGTAGAGTAGAAGTCACCACAAGTGCAAGTAACCAGTAAATCTGATTTCATTACGTGTATCTAGATAATTGAGTTGGAGGGTCTGTGATGGTTGGTTTGCTATCACATGTTGCATGTGCTTAATAACTTGATTGTCTATTGTCTGTTAAAAAAATGACTTCTCTCTAGCTTACTCTTCTTTCTTTCTGTGTTTGGTTCCATGTTGTGTTTTTCTTTTTGCGATGATCACCAATTTTGGTGTGAGCATATGTGAAGATCCCTAGTGATAATCAAGACCGTGGAGATTTTGCCGTTTAGTTTAGGATGTTAAATCTTGCTCTTTGTTGAGCATCTTTTGAAGAACTGCTTTTCTTACATATTTCTTTGCTCTGTTGGGCAATCTTTTGCCAAACTGTTCTACTTTTAAGACGTGTTTATAGCATTATTTTTTGCCCATGGTACTTCTGTTAATTTTGGTATATTTTGGATAACTGTAATAGTTAATTCTGATATACTTTCTGTCGCATGCTCTGTTTTACTATAATTATGTGATGTATTATTTATTGAAATTTTTGACTAAATGGAATGTCACAAGTATATATAAAGGAAATAACTTTATCTTAAACTTTAATCATTCCACTTGTTATTTATTAACCAATTCTAATCATGAGAGTGTAGATCATTTGATCTACCTTTTTCGTGGATGAATGTTTGATACAAATGATGATGATGATGTTTATTCTTATATTGCTCTTGCAACATATTCATTATATGTTCTTTATTTTCTTCCATTAGACCTAGTGCATTCTAAAAGTCATAAAATTATAAAATGTATCAAGTAGATCATTGCTAAAATGCATCAAATATATAAATAAAAATTAATGGAATAGACTTACATTAAAAGAGTTATACTAACATTTATGTGCTTTTACATTTCAGTTAAATGATCTTCATATATCTCTTTTCAAATTCTTTCCGTGTTTTAACTTATAAATTAGCTTTGTTATATATACAGAGAGTTGCTTCAATCTTGAAATATTTTGCACCCAAAGAACAAATTTAAAAATATGATTGTAACTAATGAAAATTGTTAAATAAAATTAAAAAGGTCTACTTTATGCAAATAAAAAATTATATTCAACGCCACGGATTAAGCTTTCAGATTTTTAGCCCATTGATTGTTAAGTAGTCTTTTCTCAGAAAAAAAAAAAAAATTGAAGTTTGAAACCAATAAGGCTTCATGTAAGTGCAAAGTCCTGTGCGGTTCAAATTCAACCCAAGCCTTACGCGCTTTTGGTAGTGTCCATCTTTAATTTGTGCACTCATTATCCACTTTTCTTAAAAAGGCATTTTTTGATCTGACGAGATTAAATGAATTTTTCTCAAGCGAGAAAGTGCTTTTTCATTTCACCAACCAGTCTCAGCTTTTACGCAAGAAAATTATACGCTTTCCTTGAACTTATGAATACCTAGAATGTGCACCTAACAAAAAATAAATAAAGAAACTGCAACGTAATCTTTGAATTATGAACACCATCATTTTAAGTGGCCTACGAAAAAATATATAAATAATTAAAAAAATAAGGAGGTTAGAAGTAGTTGAAAGAGAGAAAAGTATTATAAGACTTTAGAAGTTTTGGGTTGGAATAATAGGATCTTGAGAAACTCATCAAGAAATAACTAAATATTTTAGGCTTAATATGAGTTAGTATTTACAAGTTGAATCTTTGACTATGAATTGTCTTGCTTTTCCAAAACAGCACGGGTTGGTGTAGTTTTGTTTGTGAAAAATCAAGAAAAATGGAATCCATCCTTTTTCGTTGTATTTGAATGTCGTTTTGGTCGAAGATGAAATAAATAAAACTTCTAAAATCACGAGGAAAACAAAGTCTAAGCTTTAAATAGACTAGACTTTTCTCTTCATCAATAAGAATTAAAAATAGTAACGATAAATCAAATCCGAGTAATAAGTAACATAAACTAACACGTAATTATCTTTTAAAAAGTTTGAGTTTCTCGTTTAAGATGAGAGTGGATTTAAACTAGTTAAATATAACTTGTTTTTGCAATTTTGTCATTATTTTTTTAATAAAGAAGAGAGAATAAATATTTTAAAATATTTATTTAGAATAATTAACTCAATAATTACTTTTAAGTGGATACACTAAGGATGTTTTAGAGATAAATTTTCATTATTTATGTATAAATAAACTTTTAAACTTATGTATTATTATTAGAAGAGAAAACATTCATGATAGAAATATCCATTCATCTTAGTAATACTAAAACAGAAAAAAAATATTGACAAATTTGTAAATATATAGATTTCGAGACATTTTATATAACTCATGTAAAAATATAGAAAAATGATATTTTAGAATTGATAGTGGTTTTAAAATAATGAGACTCAATTATTTTATTTAAATATTTATTTGACATCTCTTCTTTATTTCTCGCTTAGTGTTCATCTGATTAAAGATGTTAGATCGTATGAGTGATTCTCGTGACTAACTCTTCTATTTGGACCGATCAATTTCTACAATTGTGTAAGTGGATTTTTCTATTTTTTTTTCATTGTCCAAATTGTTTTGTCTTGCATATGGACTTTTCATGTTTGTATGTGCTATTTGAATCATCAGTATGAGTCTATATTAATCAGTGATCAAAACAATATATCTTGATCGATTTTGTAATGTTTCTATATATAGATATAGATATCCATTGAACCTAGATGTGTTTTGAGAATCTAAAGTTGTTTGAGGTGTTTTATATGTGATGTGAGGGAGCTAATTCTCGCATTTTATATATTATGTGTTATTGTAAGGTTTGTAATTTCATATTGTGAACTTGGATTGGGAATTTTGCTTTGGTTGGAATGGTAGTGCACTTTGTTTGTTGAATATGTCATATAACATGTAATTAAGTGATGTTAAATTGTGTTGTTTGATTTGTCGAGTGATTTTGGTTTTTTGTGAATTGAAGAATTTTAGGTTGAACAATTGGTCAAAATTGGTGCTATTTGAGAAGTATTTTGTAATAACTATACAGAGTTAGAAGTGCTAATTTGAGGAATTGAGTAAACTAAATTCTGTCAATTTTATAATTTTGATGTCATGGCACTAAGCAGTAGCATAGTGGTGCTCAGAGGCAGATGTTAATAGGGTTTTTGGGGGGCCATGCCCCCTCTCCCCCCCAAAAAATTTGTAACTTTTTTTTAAAATATATGTTTAAGTTTTTTTTTTATTTTTTCAAAAAAAATATTTTAGATAGATTTTTATTTATAAAATATAATATTTAATGTTAATAAATAATTAAATATAAAATTAAATATAATAGAGAAAAATTAAATTTATTGAGATATTTTTTTTCTCTCTCATTGTTTTATTGTATTAATCTTTTACTCTTGTAAATATTTTTTTTATTTTTTAATAAAAAAGTAAAAAGTTAGATACAAATTTATTTTTCTCTGCTCTCATTTCTGATCAGTGCTCTTTCATTTTTAAAGATTGAAAAGGTAACTCTCTCTTGTATCTTAGTGAAATATTAGTTTGATATTTAATATTTTTTTCATCTCATGAGTTTTTGTATATTTTTACATGACTATAGAAGGAAAAATTATGTACTATATATTTTTTCATAACTATTTTTTAAATGTGACTCGATTATCATATATTTTTACTTTTAGTAATTACGTTTCGTTCTCAAATGTGGAAATATTCAATGAGTGATGAAATTAGAAAGCTTATCTAAAATGGGTTTTCTATCAAATACAACTTCAAAATTATCATTTTTCCAAAGAGAAACATACAAAGAGATATCAATAGTACAATATATATACTTTTGTTAAATTAGTATTAATGATTAAATATATAAATTTTGAGTATATTATTTTGGCTCCTTCAAATTTTTTTATCAAGATCCACCACTCGTGGTGCTGAGCGCCAACTTTAAAATCTTAAATTAGTGACATTTTCTGTGATAGGACGTTGAGCGGTGATTCTTGCTGCTAAGCATTCTCAAGTCAGAGAGCTCTAAGTTTTGGTTATTGAGCGCTCTTTTGATAATGAGCCCTTGTGAGCTTTAGCATGAAGCGCACCTTGTTACAGTTGAGTGTCAGTTTTGTTGTATGTTTTGACACACTGTTTGCTGTATTTTTAACTGGTTTTGATTGTTCTATTTTTTTTATATTATTATTGTTCATGGTTTTAATGATGGATAGAGTTGATAATGACAAGGTTGTAGTAGATATATAAGTTTGTGAAATTAAAAGGAATTTCATGGAGAAAATTCTATTGTGTTTTTTGTAGTATATGCATTGATGTATGATTTCAAGTAAGGAGATTATCCTAACACTTTAATAACCATTCATACTCATATAGGATAAAATGAGTTATGTGGCTAAAGTAGTAGGAGGTCCTATCATCTGAAAACATGATAGTGGTCTGAGACGCGAAGTAGATTAACCTTATGAGTAGTAGGATGAAACTCATTAAAAATGACTCAGCAGAGCAGTAAATGTCACTATATGTGCATGTCTCAAGTGATTCTAACATTAAATGCATGTATCCGAATAATTGAATTTAAAACAGTCTTTGATTTTATATTGTTTTTTACATAATTTTTTTTAATTTAACAGTTTCTTTTTTTTATGTTTTTTTTAAAGTTAAGTATTTTTTTAATTATAAAACTACTTGCAAAAATAAATAAAATTTGTTTACAATAAAGTTATAAAAAATATTTAATTTAATTTTATAATTATAATAACATTAATAATAATAATATATTTATTAATTTTTATTATCATAGAAAAAATTAAACATGCGTTCATGTGTTTTCATTAACGTATTAATAATGAATTCGAATCTCAAAACTTTATGATAAGTGATTTCAACGAAATGTACTTAAAAAGTGGTTTCGCTAAAAAAAGTCGAAAATAAAAGTATATGTATAATATTTCATAAAACAGTTATATGGAGGTTGTCAAAAAGATAAGGACCATGTTAAATGTAAATAACAACTAAAATAAAATTAGCACAAATAGAGTCAAAGTTAAAAAGTAGTGAGTACTACATTGTAACTCTGTAAATATAATTTCATAGAAGAATTAAAACCCAAGAATATACATTTGTAATATATAATCTCTATAATACTCCAAAAACAAAAAAAAAATAAAAACATAATTACTTTCGGTATTATGTATCTCTTCGATTTTTATTTTCAATTTCATCCAAAGTTCTTTCTTTTCTTTAAAGGTTCTTTCTAGTGAATCGAGGATATAAATATTATCTTTGAACGTTTACATTTGAAAATACTCACTAATTATAAAAGAAAAATCTTTTAATTTAAAATAACACTATAAATTATATTTATTTATATTTTGCTCAAAACAAATTGATGAGCATTAATATTAAAATAATCATTGTTTACGGTAATTCTAAATACATATACTATTTGGATGACACATGTTAGAATTGTTTAAATATAAATAATTTTGAGTCAAAAATTAAAATTCGCTATCAATTGACTTTTAATTTTAAAAAACGCTAGGTGTTTTATTTAAAAATAATAAACTGACGTTGACTTTCTTTGTTTTAAGTCTGGATTAACTTCCACTCTTATTTGTGAAAAATTACACTTCAACTAAGCCAGAGTTTGTATATTTGATTTGGTAAAGGAAAAAAATGAAGTGATATTTTCGACTCGTTTGCAAGCTTTTTATGGATTATGATGTAAAAAAATTATATTTAAATAAAATAACTTAAATTATTATAACATTTTATCTGCATTAAAAATAATAAATAAAGAAAAATGTTATTCGTTATCTTAAAAGCCATGTAAGCAGCTATTAAACTCTTTCTAAATTAGTGAATATATATTAAGATAATATTAAAAATCGTTGACCGATTTAAATGACATACTAATAATAATAACTGATTTATTTATTTTTTTACTTTAAATTCTAATTACATTAATACAATTAACTCAGTTTTGAAATATTTTTTTCCAACCTAGACAAACTTGATTGCACGGAACCTCTTTTTAATTTTTTTTTATTGATATAACTTTTTACAAAAAAATTTATGTCATTATTTATGATCCAAAGAAAGAAAAAAATAGGAAGGTGATGAAAGTATGGTTACTTAGTAGCATAGGATCTAAACATTTTAGTTAAAGTGTGAGTGGATTAGTTTGTCTCCCACAAAAAGTTACTTGGTGAATTTGAAATATTACTAAAAATAAGTATACGTTTTGTAAATCAATATAGCAACTCTGAATCACCATTGTTGTTGATGTGTAGATTTTCCACCACTCAATCAAGCTCTTTTAATGGCATGGCATGGCATGGCATTATAGATGTTGAGTTCTATCAACCATTGTTCCTTAATGCAATAATATTTTTGCTTGAAAGAATTGACCCCTTCCACTCTCAAGACACACACCAACACTCATGAAGTTTTGTTGAAGAAAAATTGCACCATCAATATTGCACTTAATTGTTTACACTTTGAAACCTTTTCTTCTTCTTTTTTAATAATTTTTTGTTTGTTTTAATCCTTTTATTACATTTACTATAATATTTTAGTTAAAAAGATAATGATATAAAGTAATATTTAGAAAAGTTAAAAAAAAAGGTACTGGTCTTTAAAAAAAAACATTTTTTTATTGATACCACGATAAGAAATTTTTTAAATAATTATCCTTAGTAACAAAAAATAATCAATCACTATAATAATTAATTTAAACCAATTTATAAAATATAATAAAATATAGGATTGGTAATTAAAATAAATTTTAAATTAGTCTCTAGATAAATTGGTTATAAGACTGGAATATAAATAGATAACTAATTTAGTAGTTAAAATCTTAATAAGTAATATTAATAATTAACTTAAATACTAATTTTTTAGTGATCAATTTAAAAAGTTATTTTTATTATTAATAGTTTTTAATTTATAAATTAATATTTGAATTAGCTATTATAATAATTAATTAATTTTTGTCACTAATAATTATTTATTTTAGTATAGTATATAGAATTAGAGAGTAATAACACAGAGAATAAAAATTTAATAATTTGTTAAAAAGTAAAGTTGGAATGAAAACTGTTAAATAATAATTTGTAAACAAGTAATTAAATAATAATTATTGTAGAAAAAATCGGTGGATGGAGGCAGTTTCGATGGACCAACCAACCAACCCATTATGGGTAGTTTTTTAAGAGTTGAATTGTGTTGGAATCAGTAACACGGTATGTCGGTCAAGAAATTTTGACCACCTTCAATTCCACATGCACGAATCTTCATTTTTTTTTTTTTTTCTTGTCCACCTGAAAGACATTAAGTTTGAGAACTCGATAATAGATAAATTTGTAATAAATTATAATATTCTATTGAAAAGTAGAATTCAAATTTAATTTAATTCTATCAAATTAATTTAATACAATAAAATTTTACACTCTAACTTCTTCAGATGTTCTCAAATTAATCCCAGCACAAAATCAAGATTTTGTGACAGGAGGCGCAATTCAAGCTTTTGTTTATGACTTTTTTTGACATCATTTTCTTCCTGTTGCCTACCTAATGTCGGCATTTTTTTCTGTAGTTTATATTATTGTTGGAGATCCACTTTATTTTATATATATATATATATATATATATATATATATATATATATATATATATATATATATATATATATATATATATATATTTACTTTAGAAATTAGTTTATAATATATTTTTATTTTACATAGAGAAAATTCTGATCTTATAAACTAATATAGAGAAAACAGTTCATAATATTTTTTAAATTTTTTTTGTTTTTTTAATCTAACTTTTAAATTTTAAATTCTTTCTACTAAACATAAAAGATGTTCTTAAAAGAATATAGGTTTAAGTTCCTCTTTTTGTCCAAAAAATATATTAAAAATAAATCTAACCAAATTTAAAGTCTATGACCAAACAACTTGAAATTATTATATGATCCCAATTGGTTGTATTGGTAGTTTTGTATAAAGTAATTAAATTTAGGGTTAAATATATTTTCACTCTTCGAACTTTAATATAAAATTGAAATTTTTTATTGTTTGAAACTTTGATATATTTTTTTTCTCAATTTTAAAAATTGATAGATGTGGTCATTTTAACTCAATTATGTTACATTTTTTTTTATGTGTCAAATTCATTTTTCAGTTAACATTGAAGTGAAAATGTGTTAAATAATGTAAATAACTCAAATGTTAGCATGCGTTTGACATGTTGCCACAATTTAACATAATTGAGTTGTTAAAAATATATATTTTCATTCATTTTTAAAATTTTGAAACCAAGATATATCAAAGTTTCGAACATAAACAAATACTAATTTCGCGTCAAAGTTCAAGAAACTAAAAACATATTTAATCCTTAAATTTATAATGATTTATAAAATTTAAGTAAAAACACGTATGATATTCTAAGAACTAGTTGAATCATACACTTTTTTGGATTGGGAAGTGATTTGAGGGAGTATAAATAATGAAAGAATTAAAAAAAAATAAAAAATAAAAAGGGATATTGTTTGAATTAAGAGAAAAAAAATAGAAAATGAAGGAAATATTTAAGAATGATTTAATTATATAACATATTAAAGAAAATTAATCGAAATTTTTGCAAAATAAATGTTGTATTTTTTTAAATATTAATTTCAATTTTATTTTTATTAATATTTTAAGTATTGTTATTATTTTATTGTTGTTATTATAATAGTAATTTTTATTTATTATTATTTACTTTCATTACTATTTTTTTAGTTTACTATTAATATTATTAATATATAAACTATATTTATATTTAAAACATTATTTTATTATATTATATGGAATTATATTCGATTATATTGTAGCATAATTTATTACATTCAGTATATAATCGATGAGGTTTAAGTTCTAAAGAACAAACATAACAACATTGGAGTAACACGACAAAAGAGTCATAAAGGCTTTATGTAAAAAACTAAAGCGTTATGAATGGAACATGAGTAAATGAAGAACCTATTAATACAATTGACCTATTATGTCAAAACACGAAGGAAGAAAGGCTTCAGAGGAAGAATAAAGCAATAGTGGTGAGGATCCAGAAATTATAATTTGATGAATTTGAGGAAGTGAATTGAAGTGAAAAAAGAGGATAATGTGAAATTTTTTAGATTAAAATAAATATGTGATACGAGTGTATTTGAGATGAAAATTTGTACACTATATAATAAATATTAAAAATATATTTTAATAGATAAAATTAAATGATTAATATTTTATCATTAAAAATAAATATGATAAATTTAAATATTAATTAAAATAATATAATTAATTATTATTTATTTTGTTATTATTATTTTATTATATTATTTATATTATATACATAGAATAAAAAATATTCTTTATATATATATAATAATAATAATAATCAAATTGATTTTTATTTTTTTTACATTTATGAATTATGTGATTTTGCATGAGGGTATGAATCGACCATTGGAGAGAAGATAATCAATTGTCCTTTTTTCATTGATATTTTTCAAATCAAAGCATATAATTGCGTATTATTGTTAAAACTAAAGGTCAAATATGATATTTACTCATGACGTGACTTTTTTTGTTAATCTATTCACACACTTGAGGGTCATCCAGTGTTTCATCTTCGCATTTTGACGACTCCATTTGTATCAAATTTATAGAAAAAATACTTTACTATTGGAAATAGTAAATCATACAAAACAAACACAACATAAATTCAGTTACCGCGGAATCAAACCACGTGAGTATTGCAACAATACCAAGAAAATAGAAAAATAATAAATGTCCACAAAGGTTATTTTTACCGTGTTGGTTAAATAAATATAATATTTTGATTAAAATAATATAATTAATAATTAATTTTATATTTAAATTAATATATAATTACAACATGCATAACTATTAAAAGTCTTCTAAACTTCATAATTATCTCACATGAAAAATTAATTATCGACCGATTACGATAAAAAAAAATATGATATTTTCATTTGTTTTAAAACTACAACAGTCTAATTAAATTAATACATTGTTTTAGATAACTTGATATTATTACGAATCAAAATAAAATTAAAAATATTAAATTAATATACACAAATTTTAGTAATATACATTTATCAACACTATTATTCATAAACAAATAAAAGTGAATGAATAATCATTTCCCTCTAGCTAGCTTTTACCCGTTTCTTAAAATCTGGGAGGACAAGTTCAAAGTTCATTTCTTTGTAAATCATTATTTGTTTTTAGAGTTGTCAAAATAGATAATCCGATTCGATCTGGTTTGATTCACCATGGATTGATCACTTAGTGAACCAAACCAATCTTGACTCACTTATTAACGAGTTAAAAAAAATTTGAATCCAATCCGGCCCACCACAGGTTAGTGGGTTAAACGGGTTGACTCACTGACTCACTTAATTAAAAAAGTACATTTTTTTTTTAGTCAAAACTAAATTATAATTCTAATTAAAATATAAATAAACTTCAATACAATCCAAATACAAACTAAAATCACAAAAAATACAAATTATTTATGTATTCGCTACAAAATACAACCTAACTTGACCCAAATACAAAGCTCAACTTAATAAAAAACACTTGTGTGACTCTTTATCTGCGGATTGGTGAGTCAACTCGGCTCACCACGGGTTCAATCCGGATAAGCTGGATTCTACGTGAATCAGGTCAAAAATCAACCCGTATCGAAATCTATAAAAAAAATTTAACCCAACCTAATCTGAACTCGTAATAAACTGAGTTGGCTCGTGTGTTCCAACTCATTTTGACAACTTTATTTGTCTTCTTCACAAAACATCGAACACAAATAGAGAATTACTAGTCTTTCTTTTTGTATGAATATTACTCCCCAAGAAACAAGCACATCGTAAGTGTCTAAATTTTCATATTAAATACTCCTTTAATTTTAATTAAAAATAATATAAAACACTTAAAATTACACCTAGATTTTGTCCATTTCCCACAAATAAACACTTCCTTTTTTTATACAAAGCTAGCACCGAATATAAATATGCTAGTAGTACTCCCCCGAAAACATCTACCTCATAAGTGTGGAAGATTCCTTTAATTTAAATTAAAAATAATGCAAAACGCTTAAAAATTACACTTAGGTTTTGTCCTGTCCCTAGTAGTGACTGCAAATGTCCATAGGCTTTTTGTCTTTCACACCTAATTGCGGTCCAAGATTGGCCGAAAACGGTGGCTAGTCCACCTCACATGGACCTTTTAACTAATTAGTGCATTTCACATGCTCTTGTTAGTTACAGTTAACACTCTCTTAGTGCTTTACAATGACTTTGTTTCTGAGTGAGTTTAATTCACGTGGTTTTGTTACTTACAGTTAGCTCTCTTAATTTCTAAGAAACAGTTTGTCCAAACATTTCTCTCAATAATGCACCGCTACCACCTTTTTCTTGCCAACGCCCACTCACTCCTCTACTTTTGTTCCCCTAATTAACCGCTATTTTTTTTATAGTTTATTGTAGCATTAATTAATTTCACTTAAATAATTAGTATCAAGTAACTAATCAAATGAATAAATGAGTTTTCACACACAAATAAAAATTGAACAAGGAACCATTAGAGTGTTTCAAAATTTTTCTTATATTAAAAATACTATTATTCATTCCATATAACTTTTAGTTTCAATATTTATTGTGGTTTACTCTACCACCAAACCCTAGTGTAATGTCTCCATGTTCAAGTGGTTCCAAGAAATTTTCAGCGACGGCCTTCGTTTTCCGGGGCAAAGAAAACATGTATACTTTATAGTTTATTCCACGGAAAGGAAAACCAAAACACCACTGCACTAACGAGAGAACCAGAATCACCTGGTCCAAAATAAGTGGCCCTTACTCTATACTTTAACCTATTTTTTACTTTTCAATTCAACTTAATTTGACTTTTATTTTAAAAAAGCTCTACGCTTTTGTATTTTATTTATTCTGAACCCCATCGCGGAAGATTCATGAATTATGGAGCTTTGTCTCACTAGTAAAACAAAATAATAGGAATTTTGAAGGAAATGAGAGATCCAGATAATGAGGGAAAGAAAAGGGTTGTGTGAAACATTTGAATGTGCATGGGCCATGAAATCAAATTGGGGCCCATAACTTGCAACTTTCCTCCCCCCTTCCCTTTTGTCCCCTCTCTTTCCATTCATTATTGGATTTAACTTGATTGTTTTCCATAATCACCATTTAAGCAATTTTATTTTCATCTTTCGCGAGTAATCATTAATTTTCATCAATGCACTTCCACCAACGCATTTGTTTCTGTTTAAAACGATTTTTAGACGGGTAAAAAAGTTGTTAATAAAGGACTTTTTTTTTATTCAGAAAAATAATCTCTTTTTTTTTTTTTCGAAAAATATATGTTCTTGTATAAAATTGAACGGTCCGGTAAGATCTGGTATGTCCGTCTCTCATTGTTTAATTGATTGAGATGTTTCTTTGTAATCCTTGAATGAACTAGAGAGTAGGTATTTGCAAATACTATGGTACTTAAATAAACTAATGTCGTTAAGATAACCTAGTAATATAGATTTTTAAGATATCTTTTGGCAAGAAAGAAATCACATTTATATACTTCATTATTTTGGATCTTATCTTATCTAGTTAGACTGACCCTCTACATTAAGGTTGTATTTGGATTGGGAAGTGGATGTGAGGGTGAGTGAGTGAATGAATTTGTGAGGGTGAGTGAGTGAATGAAAGAAAGGAATATGGTATTTTTGAATTAAGGAATTTGAAGGGATGACTAAAGGGTTTTAAAAGGGAAATTTGTGAGAGTTTGTAAGTAATATGATAGATATAATAAATTAAATATATTTTTAAAATTAATTTTTATTAATATATTATAAAATAAAATTGTTTCGTTTTTTGTGTTCAACTACATTGATTTTTGAACTTTTATGGCAAATTCGCATCGCATGAGAATTCATCATCATAAATAAACACTACCTAGGTATGTCATCCTATTTTAGGAAGGTTTTAATCTTCAAATAAATACTAATAAATGTCATATTGTGATGTTGAATAGACTCATTACTGGGTAATGTCGATCATTTTGATCGGTATGATCACTACTTGTATATAACTCTCTTGATCATAATCAAGATGACATCGGTCTTATATAATATATAATATATACTTTTCAATTTTAATTTAAAATTGTATAATTTGTTTTACTTTTTTGCATATTTTAATTTAACCTGTATATTAGTTATTATCATTTTTAATGCTCATTTTCATATATATTGTGAAAAGATGTAGAAAGACTTCAAATAAGATACCGTTGAGCTAAAATCAGGAAATCTATCCTACCAATGGTTATTAGATAGCTATTGAAAGACCCGTACACTTTAATGCAAAGAAGTGCGATAAAATTATGATTTCTAAGATAATGGTAGGTTTAAATTTGTTTCCGTAGTACTGTTTTTCGTTTCTTTCACTCCTCCCTCCTCTCTTGAGAAGTGCATTGTTAGACATTGAGAAACTTTGGGATGGAAAATCTTAAGATTCAGAAAAGTTATTATGCTGACACATGGTGGTGGATAAACTTTCTTGGCTCTACGTAGTAGTGGATGCATGTTAAGTTAGAAAGAGAAGAAGGATTGAATTGGATCATGGACCACTTTCACTTCCTCAAAAGGATGACCAATTATGATGTTGCAGTCAACCTCAGTAAACCCAATACCTTTACTTTTACATTTCACAAATATCATCTCAAAAATATCTTCTCCATTTCCCCATACTTTAAATACGCATAATTCACACTCAAAATTTGTAACCCAATATATATTTTTCAGTTTTTATCACAAATTAGTCAAATCAAAGAAAATGACACTCGTCTTTAAATAAGGGTGGAAATTTTCTGTTAAGTTCCTCTTCTATATTTGTATTAAACAAGTTGTAAGGATTTTTTTTAAAAGGCATAAGTACACGTATTTATAAATATAGTCACTTATGGCTAATCTAAATATTACAATTGAATACATGTGGATAATGAATATTTGAATCTAAACTCTTAGATTTCCGTCCATTAAGTGTTCGAAAACAACGTTTAAATATTAAAATTGTCTCTATCTACAAACAAATAAAAAAAGGGCAAAACAAGAAAGAAAAATTAAGAACAAAATGTCACAAATCGCAACATAGATATCGAGGAATAAAAAAACAACCATAGAAAAAAAAAAAAAACAAGAGTCAGAGGAGTTGGTTGCTTCAATTGGATTGAACTTTGAGGTTTAGAGATAATAAAGTTTAATCATATGACTTTTTTTAATCGCGTGTTAAAGTACTAATTATTATTATTATTATTATGTTGGAGACGCATAGAGGAATGACATGTGTATGTATGGAAGACTAATATGAATTGTTCAATGAATTGATGATGCTAAAGTTGATATATTTTTTGTGGCAAGCAAAGTGGAAACTGATTCTACGGAGATTTATCAAATTCAGTGTTTTCTTCTTCTTCTTCTCAATTACTCTTGATCTTTCAATTTCACGTGTTTCACTTTCTCTGAATTTTAATGATTTATACTTGCTTTTCAAATTTTTAGTACCTATTAAGTTTTATATTTAAAAACATTATTTAAGAAATACAAACTACAACAGAAGTACGACACATCAATATAATTTATTTGGGTTGAATGAAATTTGATTTTTTTTTTTTAAATAAAGTCTTGAGCTCAAATTTTATTACCTGAAAAATGTGAAATATCTTCATTTTCCTTATCAGAGTAAACAGATTGAGAGACAAAACCAAAACGTGATGTAGAGACAAAATTAAATATGAAATTGCTTTCCTGAATAGATAGATATATGTTTTAATTTTCTTTTTGTATTACATACTCTCTTTAATTAAGTCTATATTCTCCTGAATCAATTTCAACTAAACTTGTATATAGTTAGTCTTTTTTTCTTTTTTTTTATAAATTATAATATATTAAAGGATAAATAATTAATTCTTGGAATCTTTTTTTAAACCAAATTAAACGAGGCTTAAATTTTAAATCAAACCAACTGAATAGTAAAATCAAAAATTAAAATGGTCTAATTCATCAATACCCTAAACTCTACATGCAAAATTTTTTATAAGAAATTAATGATAATGAACTTCTAGTTTAAAAAGTTTGAAATTGTGAATCAATAAAAGTCATCACTAATATTACACTTAATGTAATTATTATGAAAATTAAGAAAAGTATAATTATGTGTCATGGAATAAAATAAATAAAATTGTTTTACTTTTTCTATACTATTAGTTTACTATACTTAGAGTTAAATAACCATGTACTTTCGGCATAATTTTTTATAGTGCGAAACAATAAAAATAAATTTATAATAATATTTTTTGATAACAAAGTTTTTGGAATAATCATTACAAAGTTCAACATACATATCTATTTTAGTTTGTGAGTAATAGAAATTGCCAAATTATTTTATAAGGATTAAAATTGCACATTCGTAAACTATAGGAAAAATATTGAAGCTAGAAGACCAAAAATAAATTCAAACTCAAATGATTATTTTGAACTTAATTATTTAGTAAATATAATTAACATAACCTACCTCTAATTATTCAAGCACACGCTCTTATCAAGTGGATATATATATATATATATATA
>Ga0214542_1006851_pt1 | contig 20356 bp, 9 predicted proteins | sample CNSS1metaG_FD_160096 | JGI IMG/M metagenome (GOLD analysis project Ga0214542, IMG submission 160096) | Root nodule microbial communities from cowpea collected in UCLA plant growth center, Los Angeles, California, USA - CNSS1 | ecosystem: Host-associated > Plants > Roots > Nodule | place: USA...
ATAGCTTCACTATGATCAACAAGAGTACAAAAGAGTCTCAATCAATAGCACAAATTAGTGCCAACACCCAACCAAATAACAAAGCAACAAAGCTTTCAAAATAGAGAAGAACAAGAGAGGAAAACCTCTAAAAATCACTACTGCAGTGCGAAATTAATATCTCCCAACTCAGACCTCGTATCAAAGATCCGACCGGTCAGAATGAAGATCAATGAGTTCTGAACCTGCTGTAAAAATTTTAGCCCGATCCAACGGTGAACGAATCTGCAGCGCCGATTCTACTGTGACAGCTTTGTAAAAAACGTGAACAGAACTTTCCCTCTACCTCTCCCTCTATGTGTTAGGGCTCTATTGTTCTGCCTCTCTCTTTATTTTATAGCTCCCTCTCCACTAAGTTAAGTGAGACATGGACTTCTCAAGTTTTGGGTCTTTTCTCCACATAGGAAGGGAGTCCAATACCCAACAGTCTTACCCTTTCAAAAGCATTATCACTGGATTCTAACATTGAGTTTGAAAGACTTGATGATATTCCATCTGGACAAATGTCGACCACCAAAACAACCAAGACAAGGAATTTGTCGACCATCAAAACAACCAAGACAAGGAAGAAATTTATTAAGAGAATACCTAAGATGGAAGAAATTATTATTGTTTGACTTTTTTAATAATTATAACCTTTTCTAAAAGTTTTGCAAACTTTTTGAAATCGCACCAAATCTTTTTTGGTATGTGTATATTTGAAGTTATAAGTTAAGATTTATGTGATTATTTTGAATGGCCAATGTAAATGGAAAATTGTAATGACCCCATAACAATTACAACTTTGTTTTATTTCATATGGTTTATTAAGTTATTTATCGACCCAAAAACTTTGTAAGTTGATTAGAAAAAAAATTGTGTTTGTGATATGAATTCAAATATTAATATATAATTGAATGTTATGTATAATATATTTATTTAAACATATGTCGCTTATTGGTGATGTGTAATTTTTCTTATACTTGTATTGAAATTAATAAAAATTGGAATTGTTGAATACATTATGATATTACATAGTGGTCATTCTAATTTTAAAATGACATTTCTATATATTGAGTTCAAAATAAATGATTATCATGGTAAACAATGTGGGTGTAATAAACATAAGAACCATTGCGTTTTTTTTATACTTAGAAGTTATATAAACAACTATAATCAAAGGATAATATTATTTAATTACATTCATTAGTTATAAATACAACCATAATTTAAGTTATATAATTTTTTATATATATTAGTAATCTAGTCAAGCAAAAATTTAATGTTTTATCGAGTATTGAACTATAAATATAACTTTTATTTAAGAATTACATTTACTTTACGTTCTATTTGTCTATTATCGTTATCGTAATTAATTATATTTTAATGAATTGAAACAATGAATTAATTAAATTTTTCTTAACATGATACAATAATTTTTTAGATTGGCACCTTTTTAGGTGTCTTTATATATACTTTGGCTACAAGCAATAATGGTCAAAAACACAAAACCAAAACAAAATTTGTATCAAACAAAGTATGTTCTAAAAAAAAATCAGGATATTAAGTGCCACAAGTTTCTATTTTTATAAATGTTTCAGGTTCAAGTTTCACTATATAATTTACTTTTATTTTTTTTTTGGGATTAAAGTATAGAATGTTAAATTGTTGAAATTAGATGCCGATTTTGTAGTTTTTTCCTTTTGTCTACCTATCAAAGTTTCCATATTTAAGAAATTTATAAAGCAAATTTTTTTTGTTTTCTTTACTCATCAGTTGTTGTTTATAAATATGAACATGTTATATTGTTATTAGACAAGTTACATATTTATTAAATTTGTTTAACAATATTTGTAATCTTTCAATTTCAGCTACAAACTTGGAATGTTTTCTAGTATAGAAAACGAAAACTAGGAACCAAATACAAGTTGTGCAGATGCACAAAAGAAAAGGAAATTGGTACTAAAAAAAGAGAATGAGTAGTGTTAATATTTTTGAATATACAAAACATGGTAAGGGAATGAGCTTCATACAAGAAATTCAACATCATTGTCTGATTTGTCGATAAAATCATTAATCAGCACAGTTCACCACCAAAGGGTTTACAAGGATTTTCAAATTGTAACCCAAATCATAGAGGATTACAGTATATTTCAAATAGTTGGTTAAACAAAATCTCATGGTATAAATCTTGAAGAGAGATTTCAAGAGGTTGCTCAAACTTCTACACCATATACAAGTTGGAGTACCACGTGCACTGAACATAGTAATGTTGTTACAAATCATTCAACTCAAATTGAAGAACATCAATGGTCTTTTAAAGCACATCAAAATACTGGCTCCGTCAATATTTTTTTTAATCCAACAACGTCAACAAAAAGCAGAGGTAGCTTAAAATTAAGACTTATTGTTATGGTACACTATATACATGCCTATATTTATTAAATGGATGAACAAAGTCAGTCAATGTTAGATAAGAAATGTTTAATTCGTATTACTAAATACTATATTCGACTTGATTGCAGATGACACCTGACATATTACACTACCCGATGAAGAGGAAGAACATGAAATACAAGATGAGAACCATTTGGCTTCGTTGTCAACGTCAAGATATGACACTAATATCTAAAAACTTTATGGTTTGATGAATATACTCTATTTACTAACCTGTCTTTCATTATACACAACATATATAGATATAGGTGATCCAATATTCATCTATACAGGATGTAAAGCTTATATGTGGTACCAGAAAAGGATGGAGAAACATAAACATCAATCAAATCCAAAATTCCAACTATGTTGTGGTAATGGTAAAGTTCAGTTACCACTATTTAAAGAACCCCTGACTGTTTTGCAAAAAACTTTTATTTCACACTGATTCAAATGAGAGTAAGAATTACCAAAAACATATCAAGTCATATAACATGATATTTGCGTTTACTTCTCTTGGAACAAAAGTTATAATACTTTTAACAATGGTGATGGTCCTCCAAATTAACGTATTCATGGGTAATCTTGTCATAGAATATGAAGTTTTTTGCCTCTCCCAGGTGGGGCACCAAAGTTTGCTCAATTATATATTCATGATACTGAAAATGAAATTCATAACAGGATACAATCTTTAAGGTAAATTTGTTTACTTATACGATGCATGATATTATTTTTTACATTTGCTTATTGATGGTACCACCTTTTTATAGAAACCAAACCAGCATTGATGTGGCAATTGTAAAAAATTTAACCAAGATGCTCGATGATTTAAATGTTCATGCCAAATCCTTTAGAATGGCAAGGGATGGGTACAAAGACCACCCATATGATGATCTAAAGTTGAGACTCATTGTAGATAGAAAAAAAAAGATAGGAGGCATAACATTCTTAATTGTGGACACCCAATTTCGTCCGGGTAAATGCATTTGTTTTGTTAAAAAAAATAATAATAAAAAAAATAAAAAATATATAAAATAATAATAATGATAAATAATAAAATAAAATAATAAAATATGTTTTGATTGATGGTAGGTTTTTTTTAACTTTAATTCTACCATGGGAAAAAAGAAAAAGAATAAGAAAATAAGAAAAAACCAAGAGAATGGAGAATCTAATTTTTTTAATTATCACACGCTTCTCATGAGCCCAAATGTTTTGTACATATTTTCACCCTCACTGTTTGTTATTTACACTCTTCACATGACATGTCAGAAAAGGACGTTTCATAATTTCTGTTTTTAAAGAAGAGCGTAATATTAGGAGCAATATTTTTTATAATAATTTGAATAAATATCTTGCATTTACACTTATGTGATGTGTCTCTTTGCGTTGTCAGTCTAGGAAGGTATTATTTTAAATAGAAGTAAATATTCTCAATAGTAATGCTTTTAGAGAATGGTACGATTTTTATAGTTAAAAGAAAATATTCCTGGTAATAATTAGAATCAATTGCATGAAAAATATGTTATAATTTGATCACAATCTTTGTGTGACGAAAAATATGATTCTAGTAATTACAGGAAATATTTCGTTAATAATTATAATCAACACACACTAGTGCAGTTTCATGTTTAGACATCGCCCTATATGCCTTGGTTCTCGCACAAACGAGGTAGATAAGGACGCGGTGGCATTTTTGTGATTTCGAACAACTTTTATGCCTCGGTTTACCAAACAACCGAGGCCTATGAAAGTTTATGCCTCGGTTATAAATTCAACCGAGGCAGTAACACTGCCAAAAACTCACACTTTCCCGCTTTTTTTTAAAATTTGAAAATAATTGGGCAGTTTTATGCCTCGGGTCCCACTGAACAAAGAGGCATATAATGGTTTACTGTAGCGGGTTGTTTCACCCGAGGCCTATCAGTGCCAGAATTTTTCCACGTGACTGATTTTTTTTTTTGCGTGAGTATACGCCTCGGTTTCGAATCAACCGACGCAGTAAGTCCAATTAGGTTTTAAAAACCCAAATCCGCTGCACTGTAGATGCATCTTCTACCTTCAAAAATTAGTGTTGCATGTGCCTCCATGCCGTTCCGCCACCACTGTTTTGCGCCTCCACCGAACCGATTGGCCATCAAATTGGCCGTTCTTGTTGCTCCTTCGTTGCTGGCGTGAATCTCGCCCCTTTGTACGACTCATTTTTCATTTTTTTTCGTTTTTGATTCAGCTCTATCACACTCTTTTTTTGCGTTTTTTTTATGTATGTTGTTGAGTTTTCATCGTTGTCGATGTTGGGGAACTCTCATCATTTCAGCTACCATAGTTTCAGGCAGAACCCTAGGTTGTTCGTCTTCACCCTCCGAAGAGTTGGAGGAGTCACCGGAATCATGGAGCCTCTTCCTCTTTCTCCTTCGCTCCTCCTTCTCCCCGCTCCTTCTCGCGACGCTATCGCCGCCGTCGCGAAGAGTGATCGGAGTCCGATGACGACGAAGAGGATGAGGAGGTCCACGAGTCCTGCAGACGACACTACTTCTTTCTCCTGTCACCCATTTTTACCGCTTTTTGCACTTAATTTTCTGATTGACACGGAAATTATTTTTTATTCAAATTTTTCTTTTTTTTTAAATGGTCATATGCCTCGGTTGAAACAGACCTAAGGCAGTAAATGTATCTTTCTGTCGCGGTTAAAATAGACCCGAGGCAGTAAATATTCAATATGCCTCGGGTTTGTAACCGAGACATAAAGTACTACCTTTTTACCTCGGCCGTATATGCCTCGGTTGCGGACCCGAAGCCAAAAGCTGGAAATAACCGCTGTCATTTCCCTTCCCTGCACTAGTGACAGTGGATATTATGCGACTATTTTATTTCTATAATAGGTTTCATCAGGACCAATTCCTTCCTCATATATTTTATTATAATTAAAGACTAGGATTTCAAGGGTACCCTAAGGTGCCTATATAAGCACAAAATTTCTCCAATGCAAGACACAGAAAAAAAATTCGAAAAACCCTCTTATTTTTATTAATAGAGCACACACGCAAAAGGGGTCACCTTACTATCCTTTCGGTCAATTTTTCAGTTTTGCTTTGTTGTCCTGAAAGGTAAACTCTCTTTGCTCCTAATGTTATTCATGATTATCTTATAATATCAAATGTATGAGATTGACCTATTGTATGATTAAATGTGTTTGAGTTTGGGGTTTGCACGTTAAATGATTTTGGGTTTGTCATTGATGTACTCTCTTCTTTTTCCCTTTATTTGGAATGCCATTTATCTTGATAATTAAAAAGGTTTCTTTCATAGGCTTTAATTCTTCCTAAAAAAGATAATAATAAATAAAAAAATATAAAAACTTATATTATTATTGAATATCATGTCAAGTCTCGGACTTGCTTGATAATCAAAACACTCCTCTACAGACTTTTAATTCTTTTTTTAAATTAATAATAATAAAAAATAAAAATTATAAAATCATTTTAAATATCATGTCAAATCTCGGCTTTGTTTTATAACTAAATATTTTATCATGTAGAATCTCGGGTTCTCTTGATATTAATAATATATATATATATATATATATATATATATATATATATATATATATATATATAAATTATAAATAATATTAATAATAATAATATCAAACAACAAATATTTGTATAAAGAACTACGTTATTCCTGATTTCCCAAATGGAAATACGTAGGAGCGAGGTACAATCCTCGTTGGGCTAAAAAAAATAAAAATAAATAATTTTGTTTGATTTTTTGGGGAATAACAAATATTCTAAACATCAAAATTCTACCTTGCACACTTAATTAAAGAGGAAATCGTCTTAAGACGGGCATTGTGGGGGTGCTAATGCCTTCCCCACACGTAACCAACTCCCGAATCCAAATTGGGGTTCGAAGACCATTCTTTTAAGGTTTTTCTATAGTTTTCCATAATAAACTCTGTACCTTTTTAAATTATTTTCATCGTCCCGTCGCGATCTTGGTTGTGACACTAATGTGTTAGAAGTACTAACTGTTATTGTTGGTGATGTCGACATGGCTTCTCCTAGACACATTATTTTGGAAAGGAGATCCGAGAAACTCCAAAGAATAAATGAGTTACATACCAGTTATTTAAGATATCAATATCTTTTACTATTTCCCTTTGGTGAGGATGGGTACAAACATGATGTTAGTCATCGTGACAGGATGCTACCTAGAAACCTTAGAGAAATCGGTTGACAATTGGGGAGTGGTTCTGTTTCAGAATACAAACAAGGCATTGTGAAGCATCGATTGGTGGTAACTTGATCTCTTGGAAAAGAAAGAAACAAAGTGTTATGGCAAGATCTAGTGTAAAAGTAAAATATAGAGTTATGGCCTTAGCCACTTGTGAGTTTGTTTAACTTAAGCAATTGCTTAGAGAGTTAAAATTTGGAGATGTCACTCAAACGACACTTATATGTGACAATTAATTGGTCTTCATAATAGTTCTAATCATGTCTTACATGAGAGGACCAAACTCATTGAGATAGATTGTTATGTCATTCGAGAGAAGATTGTATCTAGAGACATCAAGATTGAATTCATTAACTCAAGTGATCAGTTAGTAGATATTTTCACTAAGTCTTTACGGGAACCGAGAATTGATTATGTAACATCCCGATCGGATATTACTAATTAAAATGAAATGAAATATAAATATAAATAAAACCTCATTTAATATAATGTCCTTTCCCAAAATGCGGGAAAATTTAACACCTTTATTAGCTCGTCCAGATATAAAATTCTAGTTCCATTACCAATATTACAATTCAAAAACCAATAAAACATTGTTCTCCAATACATAAGATTAAAAATCAGGAAATGACATAAAATAATTCTCCCATGCTAGCCCTCATTTGGCTTTAGGCCTCACCAGCACCTCTTACAATATTATTTGCTCATGTGTAATGAATTACACAATCATCGCCAAACACAAGCACATAGGGTGAACTTAACAAAATAAAAGTGCACTACACAATATAATAAATAACCATTCAATATTCCAAACACTTCTAATACTCCCAAGTCTCATACCCCAATCTTCAACACTTCCTTTGGACTCCTCTTGATTCTACATCCTTTGATGATTACTTTGATCTATCTTTGCTGCCACAAGTGTCTACTCGCCTCTCCAACTACAGGCCACCACCTATAGTCCACACGAGGGAATAAACTCGTTGTGGTCGGAATCCGCAACACCAAGTGGAGTTCCTCAATACAAATCGTAGTCCGTATTTGTCCCCAAGACTACCAAACTCGTTGGATAACACCAAGGAGGGCAATCTTTTGGAACTTATCTGTACATGCCACGATCTTGCAAACTCCACTAGACTTCCAAAACCACCAGGCTACAACCTCGAGTGGCCACGTGTTACCCCAATACAAGATGCACTTGTAACAAGGCCCCTAGCAAAGCATCACATCAAGACCTCCATCCAAAGCTGTGTAAAATCCTTCATGCGATTTCGCTCTGCACCCGAAATTGCCTAGCGCATCACACGCGTCGCCTGACACTGTCTGGTTCTAGACCGCCTGGGGCGGTCTCCTCACGTTGCCAGGTGCCACGCGCCTTCTAGTGTCTCTACTAGTCTACTTCCGCTTGGCGAGACCAACCCTTCCGCCAAGCACCATGCAATTCATTGACCTCTGCCACTATTTGGAGTCTCTATCGCCTAACAATTTGTGTCGTGTCGCCAGGCACTATACCAGGAACGCAAGTGCTACTAGTTTTTTGGAATTTTGGACAGGTCCTAAAGGACCTCAAGCACTTAACATTCAATTTATAGCACAATAATGATTATCTAGTCATAATCACATGACTGGATCACAATTCACACATTCATGGTTTCACAACTAAGGTCATGCCTCTATTCAATTATGATGCATTCCATTATACACTAATTATTTTACCATATAAACATACCACTTTTAACTTAAACCAACAACAAAATTTGCACATAATGATAGTCTCCAAACATGCACCCAACAATAACACAGTCAAGGCAAAGCCTTACTCTTATACGCATTTAATACCAACCATCACATAATTGTTTAATTATCTTACATATTTTACTTTACCAATTAAGCATGCCAATTTGCATGCATATCAATCAACATTACTCAAAAATTGTATTCCCATATATCATATGCATCAATCCCTACATATTCATATATATACTCCATCATTTAAATCCATGCTTTCATTCAATTCCAACTTATGAATAATGCATGCTCAAATCAAATATAAAGCAGCAACATTCTAACAACTTAAGCACATGATTCTATCCACCAATTTAATTTGTATTGATACACATGCATTCATCAATAAACTAATTCTCAACATGTGACTAACCTAAAGGAACATTCAAATTCATAGAGACTTACAATGTAACCCAATCATGCTCCAAACTTATGCCACATTAGTAGTTACATGAAATTATCAAGAGATTATTCATGCATTTTAAAGACTTCCAAACTATCAATCATGAGTAACGTATATCTCTAGCTACAAACCTCCAATTCAAATCTCCACCGTTTTAAGTAAAGATAAACATATTATGGATCTCTTGTCAAAATTTTACCTAAATCGGAAGGTTAACGGACCGGGAAACGCAGTTTTATGAAAACTCTGCAGACTAGAAAAATTGGAAGCACACAGCGCCCGAAAGCCAGGAACTTAGCACTCGATACAAAAACAGTGCATGGCGGTTCCTACTACGCAAAAAATATGAAAAATAGTATTTGGCACATACTTTGATCAATTTAAAGGCACTCAAACATGCAGAATTTAATAAAGGTTCATCTATCATGCATAAAACTACCTAAAACCAAGATTGCATGTTCAAACATAACCACAAAGTCACAGAAACGAATCAATCCAATTCGTATTGCCTGGCGGACCTTCATTGTCGCCAAGCAGTTTCTGGAAAAATTCCAGAAACATGAAAAACCTAGAAATTGGCAGAACCAACAACCCACATGCATTTCATAAATCATACACTTATATAATATTAAATCTTAAGGCACGAAATGTAGCTCCCCCAACCTTGAACTCCTTGCTCCAATTAGAATTGCTTGAGTAAGATTTTTTATCCCCAACCTTCCTTTGCTCACCCACCAGTTCAGCTCTCATTCTCACTTCTATGGCACGTGATTACCTCTGAAAATTCTTTCCTCACAATATGCACCCAAAGGCAGCCTCAGCAAAACCCTCTCTCACCATTAATTGACCTTTTTAACCATGCCTTAATTAGGAGTGATGGTGAAAACGAAAATTTAATAAAACAAGAATTGATTAGCATTCATGAACCATTATAAGATGGCTTTCCAGCCCTCCTCTAACGGTTAGGGTTTCTAACTTTTCACATTTATGCCAAAAGTAATTTTAGCAAAAAGGAAGCTTAATTCAACTCTATGAAAGTTCAAACACAAAACCACCAAAATCTCAAAGCAAGGGCATAACCAATTCAACCAATTCATGTTTCATAATAATTCCTATAAATCTAGGATTATATTATCACTCATCATGATCAAGCATATTATTACACAAGACTCAAACTCGTGTCCTCTCAACATAATCAAGTACTCTTAACCATATGAGCTAGTACCATTCCACATCATGTAAACTAGCATTAATTATCATAAAGTCTCCCACTACCCACATTTATTAATTAATTAATTATTTATTTAATTAAATTTCTCGGGTCTTACAGATTATATTTGTAACAAGCTTGGTACATACGATTTTTATGCACTAGCTTGAGGGGGTGTTGAATATATAGATATATTAGATATCTTATATCTTATCTTTTATGTTCTATTTATATGTTATTAAGTATATGCATCCCATATCTATATTAGATGACCTGCTAGATGATCTACATGGTGCCACTATATTCTCCAAAATAGACTGGAAGAGTGGGTACAATCAAATTAGAATCAAAGAGGGAGATCAATGAAAAACCACCTCCAAGACTAAGTTTGGACTATATGAGTGGTTATTCATGCCACTTGGTTTGACCAATGCACCTAGTACCTTCATGAGACTAATACATCATGTGCTTAGAGAATTCTTAGGCATATTTGTAGTGGTCTACTTTGATGACATTGTCATATACAACTTGTCTAGGGAGGAGCATATGCATCATTTGAGAAGTGTAGCGACCCTAAGGAAAGAGTCTTTGTAAGCTAATAGGGAAAACTTCATATTTGAGATGGATCTTGTGATATTCTTAGGGTTCCAAGTGAATGCACAAGAGGTCCAAGTGGGCCAAGAGAAAGTGGTGGCTATAAAGGAGTCACGAACACTCAAAAAATGTGTGAGCTTAGATCTTTCCATCGGTTGGCTAGCTTCTATAGGAGGTTTTTCCTAAATTTTAGCACAATAGTCGCCCCCTTTAAGTATGTTGGTCAATAAAGGTGTGAACTTCAAGTGGGGTAATGATCAAGCAAAGACCTTTGCAAATCATAAAGAAAATATGATCAATGCACCACTATAGCTCTTCCTAACTTCTCCAAAACATTTCAGGTTGAGTGTTATGCACCAAATGTAGGCATTTAGGTCATGTTAATATAGGCATTTAGGTTGGTGTTTCTCCAAGAAGGACACCTCATAGCCTACTTTAGTGAGAAACTCAAGGGTAGTCACATCAACTACTCCACCTATGACAAAAAGCTACATACTCTTGTAGAAACTTTGCAAACTTGGCAACATTACATTCTCTAAAAGGAATTTGTGATCCATATTGATCATGAGTCCTTACGATTTTTGAAAAACCAAGGCAAGTTGAACAAAATTCATGCCAGGTGGGTAGAATTCATAGAACAATTCCTATATGTAATCAAGCACAAATAAGGGAAAGACAATATAGTGGTCAACGCCCTCTCTCGGCGTCATTCCATTCTCTCCTTTCTTGAAACCAAATTTCTTGGCTTTGATCATATTAAGAAGTTCTATCCTCGTTAGTAGAAAATGACAACTGCACCGATCAACCGTAACAAGTAATAAATATTGTTCTCTCCATATGGACTTTTGCAACACATGAGAACTCTTACAATTCAAAACTCAATTAGACAGCAAAGCTAACAAAAATACAAAGAAACTTTTTTTTTTTTTTTATCAAATAATAGGTGTGCTAATAGAAAATTAATATAGAATATTTTCATCAATTATTTCCATCAATTGTTCAAGAGTCGAGATAGTGTATCCCCCTTTCTAACATTTCTTTTTTTCTTTTTTAACAAATTATGATGCATGAAAAACTTTATCTACCCCACACCCCACGGACACCAAAATATTCTAACCAAAAGTTATTCTAACCTATCAACCATATGCATTCAAAAAGGTTATATGCCTTTTCCATGCCCTCTTGAGTCCTCTTATGCCTTTCTCTATAAACCCCTAAAATTCCCCCTTATTTTATTTCTACTCTTAACTTTCTATTTTTATCACTCTGTCCCTTCGTCCTAATTAGTAACGATCTCCACCAATATTAACCACGTCAGTTATTTTCTTATTGATCATCCAATCGAAATTGGGTCTTGCACTAAAAAAAGGAGATAACAAAAATATTGTTACAAAATTTCTTGTATAAAATAATAGATATCTTCACTTTTCTATTTTAATAAAGTGATGCAAATATTTTGTCATCATTCGTTAAATATTACTTGTTAGTATTTTATTCAAACAAATTTGTAAGTTCCAAGTGTTATTGGGAACTCAGAACCTCTTCCACCATTTCTTCTAACTTTACCACTGAGTCACTTGATAACTTCATTTGTTAAACTGTATATTAAAAAAAAGTTAATCTCTTTATAAAGAGTAATTTCTAAGAAATTTCATGATAAGAATGATTTTTAAATATTTTTAACTGAAATCAAACATTTTTTGTGTGATTCAGATTAACAAATTAGTAGAGTAAGATTATTATTATATGGCCCTTCACTAAACTCTAAGTACAATATAGATTTTCTTTTTAAACTTTTAATGGCTATCAAGTTCTCTCTCTTAAACTAATAATTGATGAGATAAAATATTTTTATATAACCTTTTTTCTCTTCTGTTTTGCTGTATAAAATTAATAGTTTTTTTTTTTGCATTACATATTTATTAAACATCCAAAATATATTTGGTGCTAAATTTAATAAACATATAGACTAAATAATAATAATAATAATAATAATAATAATAAAATATATAATTATTATGACATTTATCTAGATAAAAGTTAAATTTAAATACGATATACTCACAGTCAATTGATGACATCATACTAAAAAAAGATCATAAAAGAAAAAAAAATGATAGAAAACTTAAAAAAAAGTTAAAAAATATTTAAAGAGATATAAATTTTAAAAAATAAAAAGATAACTAAGTTATATTTTATGTTATTAAAATTTAATATTAATAATTTTATAACTATTATTTAAATTGTTAAAAATGGGTTCTTAAATTTATTATTTTCTTTTACATGTGTTTGATGGAAAATTTTCTTATTGATTTTTTAATTGTGTGTATCACTATGTCCATGTGCACAAACTATAAATATCAAACACATCTAATACATTGATTTTTATTTAAACATAAAAATTATTCTTTCGTGGATAAAAAAATGCATATTGATTCAAAAAATGCTTTAAAAAATATGTAAGTCTATTAATATATGATTTTATTATGCTTCAAATATCCTAAACAATTTTCAATTATGTTTTGACTTGTTAGAATTTTTTATTGTAAAAAAGATATCACATATCATGATAAATTTATAATTAATGAATTAAAATAATTTGTTTTTGGATAGTTCAAATAACCTGTATAAAGTATAACCGATTTAAAAAAAATACTCTTTAACACTTGTAAATAAAATAAATCTACTAACATTCTCTTACATGTACAGAAGTATGGATATATAGTAAAATATTACAAAATTACATTTTAGAAATGGTAGCAGTTTAAAAATAATGAAATTAGATTATTTTAATATTAAAATGTTTTAGTATAAATATTTTTGTTATAAATGAGTTTTCTTATTTTAAAGCACATCATCTCTAAAAATCACTTTTTTAGAGTTCTCTAACTTCTTTATAGGAGTTCTAGTCCTCGATTCGCCTGATTAAAGATCAGAGACCACTAGGGTGATCCTCTTGGCAAACTTTTCCTTTATGTCAGATCAGTTTCTTTATTCTAGCTTGCATGTGCCTCCCATTAGGTCGCATGTGAGGTTTTAACCTTCCTTATGAGTCTCTACTAGTAAGTGATCATAATGGTATATCCTGATCGTTCTTGCGTTGTTCCTAGGTATTGATAGAGCATCCTGTAGAGCTAAAGATGTTTTAATGTTCTTAGAGTTTTTTAGGTCTATTGAACTGCTTTGTCGGGTAAAGGAAGCTAGTTGTTTTTTGTGTGCATGACTTTGATTTATTGTATCTTTTATGATAAAATTGAGTTGTTATGATGAATCTGTTTAGTGTGTACGACTTATGTATTTTAGATGATTTATTTTATGTTGACTATTCTGTGTTTATGTGATGATTAGGAGAATTTGGAATTTGAGAAATTGAACAAATTGATACCATATTTCATGTTTCAAAACTATTTTGAACCAATATACTAATGAAGGAGTACCAATTTCAGTAATTGAACAGGCCCTAGTTCCTCAAAAATCACAAAATGCACATGTTGTCAACTAATACAACGCTGAGCAGATTAGTGTAGCGTTAAGCGCCAGTTTGTGCTTCATGTTTTAAAATTGTTTTGAACCAATATACTAAGGAATGAGTACCAATTTCAATAATTGAACAGGTCCAAGTTCCCCAAAAATCACAAAATGCACATCTTGTCAACTATTACAACGCTAAGCGAATTAATGTAGCGTTGAGCGCTAGTTTATGCTTCATGTTTTAAAATTGTTTTGAACCACTATACTAAGGAATGAGTACGAATTTCAGTAATTGAACAGGTCCAAGTTCCACAAAAATCAAAAAATGCACATATTGTTAATATGTTGTTTTAAGCATGTATGATGATGGTGTTAAAGAAATTTCACGGAGAGATTCCATGTGGTTATAATTGTAGTGTATGCATTAACATATTGATTTCATTATGGAGATATCATGTACTTTAATAAATATCCACACTCAAGTATAGTAGAATAGGTTATGTCATGAGAGTAGTAGGATGTCTTAGTCATTGGACTTGTTTGGTCCTAGGTGCGAAGGAGATTTACCTTGCATGTGGTTGAGTGATAACCATTTGAGGCCAAGCTCTGCAGATTTTGGGAACCACCACAGGTGCACACCATTAGTGAGTCTAATGTCAAGTGCATGTATTCATATAATTGAGTTTAGTGTCAACTACTTGTGTGATTATAGACATATATATGTTTTATACCATGTTTTATGGGTATTTGGCATGCTTCAATTATAGATGAATATGTCTTTTGTACACTAGTTATCATGTGCGTGTTTTGTGTTTTCTCGTGTTATTTGTCTCTTTCTTTTGCAATGATCACTTATTCAGTAGGAGTAGATGAAGTTGCAGGTTTAGAGGTACCTCTAGAGGATGAGGAGCTATCAGTTAAAGTAATAGAAGATCTTGGGGCATTTAGTAGTGGTCAATTTGTATTGGGCTTGGTTTAGTTTGAGTGTATAAATGATATAATTATATAGTCCTATCTTTTATAAGAGTGTATTAATATACTTTATACATTGGATTACCTATTTTGAATATTATGATGAATTGTTCTATTTTATTAGTTTTAAGTTACTAAAATGGGATGTTATATATATGAAACTTCGTTAAAATTTAAAAATAATTTTTCTTTATCATCATTATTATTTTGATATTTCATCTTTCTCACTAGTGCAAAAATCACTTTTATAACGAATTTTTATACTGGTTATAATTCACCCAGTATAAAAAGTGACACAGTGAGATAACTGTAAATACTATAAGACTTTCTATACTAGTTAAGGCTAGAACTAATGTATAAAGTGGGTGTGGTGACCGAATTTGCATTCTCTGTTGGGTTTTTTTTTTTTTGTGATGTTCCTCTATTATGCCTTTAAAACACTTTGATGGCCACTGATTTTGAAATTTTAAAATATATTAAAAAGATATTTAAAGTACCAACATAGTTTATTTTAAGTGCTCAGCAAAGGACAACACCAAAAAACTCAGTAGAGAATCTAGACTTATGGTGACCCTATATATAAAAATAGAAGAAAACTTGCTATACTGGTTCTAGTTATAATCCTTATATAAAGTTCTTTATTATTTTTTATTTGTAAACACACAAACAGAGAATTCTCAAAGTGTTCTCTCTCATTTAAGGTTTCTTCCTTTCCATCCTTCACCCATGCGCGAGCCACCCAAGCAAAGCACTCATGTCCGTTGTCAGCGTTCGTCTTCTCTTGTCTAAATCCATTGTCGTTGCAACACCCATGATTAGAAATGCTTACGAAGAAAACTTTTCATGAGATCACTCCTTCTTGCAAGTCACAAGTGTTGTCTTTATCTATTTTTTTGAATAAGGAGTAAGTTTTATGAAATGAATTATTTGGCAGCAAATGTAGTGACATTAACAGAGTAACAACAAGAACAGAAGAGACACATAAGAAACAATAATGTGTTTGATATTTTGTTAGTGATGCATCTTTCACATTCATTGATATTTTGTGTCAAAATCACGAAAAATGTATAATCTCTTTACTCTCACATTTTCTGTAACGGTCCTTTTTGCATTTATGTTGTACTTGAATGTCACAATCTATGGACCAAAAACCCTTATTCCCTATTCAAATAAAAAAAAAAGATAAAAAAGAAACGATAACACTTGTGCTTGGACATGAGTGGTGGGAAAAAGATGAAGAAAAATGGAGGGGAGGATGAAAAGGTGTGAAATACTTTTTGCACTGAATGTGGGCTTAACCGGTATAAAAAGTGTCACTTTCTATACTGGTTTTTTGGAATTGTTATAGAAAGTGAAAACTTTCTATACTGCTTGTATCTATACTAGTTCTGGAACCGGTATAGAAAGCCTTTTTTTAACTGGTATAAAATGTATTTCCTCCGCTTCTGTTTTCCATTTTGTCTTTTATTTTTATTTATAAATGATTGTAGAACATTAACATGTTTTTGTATATCATCTTTTACATTTTCTTTCATATAAACTGTGAAATAAATTTGAATACATGTTAACTAGAAGTTTAACAAAATTTATTATTGTTTTACTAGTAAGTATCATGGTTTTTTTAGGTGGAAAGAACCTATGAAGTACGAATATGTAGTGTGATTTTCCTGAGGTGGAAAGAAACTAGGAAGCCAATTTTGTAGTTCTAAGGATTAACACTTAATTATTGATGAAGACCACGAGGAAATCCATATGTATAAGATTTATTCGATGCTCAAATTAATAAGAATCATAAAAGTTTTGAAATACGAAAGTAATGAAAGAATTGAATATGTACTCTTATGATATCTTATTTACTTATAGCCTTGGCCAAAACTGATAATTAGTTATTGACAATCACAATTACCGATAAAACCACCTATATATATATATACTAGATTCCGCCTGAAAGTCCCTAAATATCGTTGTTATCATATATATATATATATATATATATATATATATATATATATATATATATATATATATGTATATATGTATGCATGCATGTATGTATGTATGTATGTATGAGATGGATGAGAGCTAAGTTTTTGGAGAAGCAAAGGAAGGCTCTTTAAGATCACAAAGAAAACTTAGGAGTCAATTGGAGCAAGAAATTCTAGGTAAGGGGAGCTGCCCTTGCATGTTTTACTCGTGTTTGATGTATTGTATTCTTCCATGATTGAATGTATAAAATTTCCTCTTTTTCTTGCTGATTTCCGTGAATTTCTATGTTTTTGCCTAGAAATCGCCTGGCGGCATTAAAGGCCCACCAGGCGACTCATCCAGTTTTGACCCAGTTTTCTGGGTTCTGACATGAACCGCCTAGCGGCGATGAACTACCGCCTAATGGCGATGAACTACGACCAGGTGTAAGACCCATGAAATTTAATTAATTAAATAAATAGCTAATTAATAAATGCGGGTAGTGGAAGCCTTTATGGCATTTAATATCGATTGATGTGACATGGAAAAGTACTAGCTCAAATGGTTAAGAGTATTTAATCATGTGAGAGAACTTGGGTTAAAGTCCTATGTATGCCATTTATTTGCTATTTAATTTATTATTATTTTAAATATGTGATGGATCATGATGAGTGATAATATAATCATAGGATTATATAAATTATCATGAAACATGAATTGGTTGAATAGTTATGCATTGATTTGACATTTGGCATCCAAAAATACGCTAAGAAAATTAGGTTAGCGAGAGATTTATGTGTTGGGGTGCATTGGGCTGTAGTAACCCGAGGAGGGGTAGCCACGGATGTTCAAGGTGGAAGGGAATCTTATGTGGCTATAACCAATGAATTGTACAAGTTTGTCTTTGTTGCTTTTTCTGTTTTGCTTCTTTTTTATACATCTAGCAGTGGTGGTAATATGTGAATAAGATTTCGTTGATCACATAATATATTGAATTTTAATGTTCGATTGGTTTTTGACATCTCACGTAGTTTTTGGATTTTCTTGATTGGGAAATGTGGGAACATTTTCTATTGGAAAGAAAATATGGATTCTCCTTATTCTACTCAATCTAGCTATTCTTGATTGGTTTAATTATTGGTTTAACATAATATCTGATGTTGTCATAGTTATTGGTTTCAATTTGCTTATATGTGTGTGAATGTACGTATTAATTTGGAAGTGTTGCAGGTTGGATGTGTAATCTGTCATTTCTTATGAAGTTAAAGAAATATGGTAATTTTAATTGTTGGCTAGATTCCTTAAATATCTTTCAATAATTTAAGATATTTGTAGCTTTGATCTTAACGAAGTTTCATATTAATTTCAATTATATTAATTTCAAATATATTAATTTAAGATAATATATAAATTGTTCTAAATTTGACAAATTTCTTTGTCATGATTAACCACCTCATGAGCTTCCATATCGTGCCATTTATATTGTTGTTCGAGGTATTTTTCATGATATGTTTGCTTCCATTAGAGGGAATAGTAAAGGCTAAGTTATGCAACGAGACATATAATTCTTTTGTTTCTACTTTGTATGTCAGGATTCATCCAAAATTGAAGCCCTTATGAAAAAGGGCGAGGAATCCACTGATTTGATACCAAAACTTGAGGACAATATTCCAAAACTGCAAAAGTTATTGCTTGATGAGGAGAAGATCTTAGATGAAATCACAAAGAGTTCCAAAGGTGGACTTTTATCATTTTTACTAATTTATTTTTAATATAGTGTTGTCTATTGATAAAAATATAGTGTTGTTTAATCATAATTTTTTTATGAACAGTTTGGGAGGGTTTCATAACTTCTCTCCCTGTTTTACCTTACTATTTTCTCATGCTACCAATGATATAGACAAAAGGCCATTTTCCATGAGTATCTCATTTTATAAAGGTTACAACCTTTCTTCCTAACTTCTTTTTATTGACTTTTATCTAACATTGAGTCCTGTATATTACTGATTTTTTTTTTCTTTCATTTTTAAATATTTCTCTTTATTTAAAACAGTCACCTACATGCTAGATGAAATCATATGGAGTTAAATAGCCAACAATTTTCACTTTGGTGCAGCTACTGTCGAATCAAATATATGAATAAGCTCATGAGAATCCTGCTATTTCAATTCCAAACACAACATGTTCTTTTATTTATAAATATGTTTTCAGTTCCTTTTTTCTTGATCAATAGGTTGTTCTGGTAGTTAAAAACTTGATGGTTAACATTGCATTCACTATTGTTTTGGTTATCCAAGATCACTAGCATGTAATCTTTACAGAATGGAAATGTTCAAGGAGTACTAATAGAGATTGAAGAAAGTCTCCTAATTGTTGTAAGTCTCCCTTATTGATTCTTTCCATATATTCATGCTAAGAATTTGATTTTGGCCTATGCTGATACCTGTTTAATGAATTTCCAACCATCATTTTAACCGTGCAAGGATTGTTACAACATTGCAACTAGATCAGACAAGATTTTATCTATTGTTATGATAGTCTTGGCTGTCTTCTCTAATGTGGTGGCTATATATAGTGATGCCTATGCCTTGATCAAGCAGAACCAAACTTCACGCGAATGATTTCCATCATTCTAAATGAGAGAAGCTGAATTAGGAAATTTGGGTTTTCCAAGAGGATTTGATGGATTGATTTGAATGAAGAGAGAAGTTACCCTGTGTACAAAAGTGCTTCAGAAGTGTTACAGTCTACAACATGCGTCCGTCCTCCTCTATAATTTGCCATTTGTTGTAGTAGTTGAAAGTTTTTTTGAACAATACTCTTTATCCCTTTCCCTGATTTGTTGGCATTTGTATGTATTGTATTGAGTGAAAATGAATGAATTTGTTAAAGAAATGGTATACATTTGAAGAATTGGACGAGAGAAAACTATAGCTTTCATTTATATTCTTGTCCCTCTTCTCTTTTTTAATTGTTGAAGAAATTGAATTGTAGATTTTAGAATTACTTATTATAAACCATGATATACTTAATTTGAAAATACTAAATATTTTCCCGCTATTTCTCTAAAAGGTAGAAGACATTAGAATATTGAGCAAGGAAGATATAATTTCCTTAAGTGATTCATTTAGCCTCATTGACGTGGTTTTTGTGATTACATTTATAGAAAGAGCAAAATACATCAAGAATAAAATAAAGATGGAGCAAGAAATATTAGAAATTGCCATGAAGCAAATACATAAAGCTTCATAAGTTTCAGATTTCGA
>Ga0214542_1006852_pt1 | contig 20353 bp, 7 predicted proteins | sample CNSS1metaG_FD_160096 | JGI IMG/M metagenome (GOLD analysis project Ga0214542, IMG submission 160096) | Root nodule microbial communities from cowpea collected in UCLA plant growth center, Los Angeles, California, USA - CNSS1 | ecosystem: Host-associated > Plants > Roots > Nodule | place: USA...
TATATGACTCTTGATTACAATAATTTATGTTTAACTTCGTATTTTAAATATTGGTTTAAGCTTTTATATCTATGTTTCTGTTTAACAAAATTTAACATAAACTTCGTCTTGTAGTTTTGTTTTGTACGGGATCCATAATGCATAACATGTCTATGTTTTATTTTAACAATGATTTGTGTATACATGTTTTTTTTTAATTTAATATATAACTCAAAAGTTTAAATATAAATTTTAAGGCTTAATTACTCAGATCATACCTATTTTGGTTCAAAAATTTCAAAATGGTACCCACTTTGAACTTTGTTTCAATTTAGTACCCAATTTTGATTATTGCATCAATGTAGTACACCTCCCGTTAATTTAATATATACCCTTCTTTAAAAATTTAAATGATATTACTAAAACTATTTATTATTATTATTACTATAATAATAATAATAATAACAATAATAATTATTAATATTATTATTTTCATCATCATTGTTATTATTTTTATTATTAGTATTATTATTTTCTAACATTGTGTATTGAATTCGTGATCAACAATGTGCCTATATTATTCTACTACTATTATTATTTAAATAAATATAACTGTTATTTTTATTAATATTAATAAATATTTAGTTTTATTATTATAATTGTTATTATTTTACATTATTATTATTCTTAATAGTAAAAATAATAATAAAATTATTATTATTATATTATTATTATTGTTTTGTATAAGATCTCTAACGCATAATATATCTATATTTTATTTCAACTATAATTTTTATATATATATTTCATGTTATTATTCGGGATTGTATGATCTAATATATTAAATTTAAGAAATCGATATTAAAATAATACTGCATATTTGTAGTTAAATTTTAGTTTTTATTATTATTATTATTATAAAAGTATACACTAAATTTAAAATTTAAATTTTTTATATTATATAATTCTAAACTTAAATATTATATTTATAATCAAATATAACTATATCATTATATAATGAATTTTCAAATACAATAAAACTTAATTATTTTTTTAACACAAGATTAAAAAAAAAACGTGCGCACGCACGGATCAAATACTAATTAAACAAAGAAATAAGGTTTTCAATGTTTATTCATTTTAGGCAATGTTTGTTCTATATTTAGTCGTAACTTTGGAAGCGAATTTTTTCGATATACTATAAATAGTGATTCATTCTTTAAATTAAGTTGGGGTGAGTTTAAACATATATGATGTACCGTTTAATATTAAAATTTGATATAATATTTCATCTAATAGAGTGTTTTACTTTCTTTTATCTAATAAAAATAAATAATAAATAAGGTTTAATTATATTTCTAATACTTACAAAATGAAAAGGTTTTGACGGCGACTCTTACGAAGTCTTGTTTTTCCATACAAGTTATTTGGATGTCTAGTATACAATATGCTGTGGAGGTGTGTAAAGAAAAAAATTGTAAGATATTTAAAATAAATATTGCTTATCTAATTAAAAGTATTATTAATAATTAAATTTAGTCGTACCCATACCCGTTTTTTAATATTTCAATATTAATTTTAATTAACTTTTATACAACAATAAAAAATTACGTAAATGAAACATAATATTATCAAATATTCAATATTACGAGGATGATTGTTTGTTCGATATCGAATACTTTAAAATAAATTATAATTGTTTATATTTTAGATTAAAATACCAAAGAAAATTTGATGAGAACTAAAATATTTATTAAATTTACAAACATTAATGAAACCTAGTTGATAAAATTTAAAAATATTTAAAAATATATAAAAGGAAAACAAATATTTAAATTAAAATACATTTTAAATGTTTGTTTACTTCAATTTTTTAAATTCTTATAAATCTCTTTTTTATACACTAATAAAAGTTATAATACATCACTTGATCAAAATGAAGCAAAGAACAAGTAATAAACATAATAATAAAATCTTGACATAGATCTTGTATCTTTTGAACTCTAATATATGTTGGATGGTGATAAAAAAATATTCATGACAATTACATTAAATTTTTATTGTAGTAAATAAAAGTTATTTATTTATAGTGAAAAAATTATAGTATGATTGATAATAAGTTAGAAAATAAAAAATAATTAAATAAAATATATCGAAATAGTATTCTACATGATGAAAATAAATAACAAATAAAAATATAAAAAATTAACAAATTAACAAATGTGTGTCTTAAAAATAATTTGAGAGACTATTGAAAGAAATCGCACAAAGAAAAATAAATGTATAATTAAGGGTATGATAAGATGAAAAATACCTTAGAGATCTAAGAAAAATTTTCAAATATTAATATATATACTCAATGGTTGAGAAATAACAAAAATTGTTTTAGCGAAACAAAAAAAATTCTTCAAATGAAACAAAAATGAATAATAGTAAGTAAATAATTTTTTATTACAAGTAAATGAAAGGTTTATGCTATTAAACAATTAAATTGAGAGTATTAAGCATTCTCATGTTAAAGGAAAATATATAATAAATAAAAATATTAAAAAATAATAGAAATAATCAAATGTGAAACATAATTTTTTTTAATTGACATACATCATTTTAACATAATTACATCAAAGTTATGATAAGATGAAAAATATATTGGAAATGTAAATGAATTTCATGACAAACCAAATAATTAGAAGAAATAAAAAACTGAAATATATATATATATATATATATATATATATATATATATATATATATATATATATATGGTTACTTACTTAATTAATGTTTTAATAATTTAAATAGGGAGGAAGATGTGGCGGAGATATATACATCCCCATACCCATCCCCATACTTAATTGAAAAAGTCGAAGATTTCCAGTCAAAATAGAGACGGGTTCGGACAATACCCATTATTTGCTATCTCTAATTGGAAGTTTAGATTTTACAAAAATTTTATCAATTTGCAAGGGTTCTATGGTGTAGTGGTTAGCACTCTGGACTTTGAATCCAGCGACCTGGGTTCAACTCCCGGTAGGACCTCTTACTTTTTATTTAAGGAGAAATTTCTTCTTTTGTCTACAATGATATGCATAATTCATTTTCATTTTATTGTAGAGTAACTTATTTTCTTAAAACATTTGTCTAATTTGAATTATAAGTATAGTGTTTTACAATTTTTTTTTGTCTAATAACACAAAATAAATAACAATGAAGATTTAATTATATTTTTAATCACTGTAAAATGAAAAAGATTTAACATTGAATCTTATAATTAAGAAAAACTGAAAAATTATTTATACAAAAAGAAATTTTAATAAATAACTATTATAAATTTATTATCTAATTAGTATCATTAAAATATTATATTTAATATAAAACAATGAGTAGTTTTTATTGTTATAATTAAAAATATATTTATTTAAAAGTTCATGTTAGACATTAACGTGTTGTATGAGATTTTTTACCTAATGAAAGCACTTTTGAACAAAAATTACATAAATTGACAAATTTATGTAATTCCGATTATCGTTTCCCTTTCGATAATTCTCTTGTTTTCTCTCAACTGTTTCTTATTCAGAAGAATAAGGAAAAATCATGATATTTGTCTTCTAAGAGTTATAATGTTTAATTTGGATTTGTGAATATTATTAAAAACAATATAAAATATGGTTGTGAGTTATAATAATTATTATGATTAGTTATTTTAAATTTATATTTACATAAAATTTAAAATACATTAAAAATATTAAAGATTTATTTTTAAATCCTAATTCAAATTACTACATAAGGAATTAAAAAACTAAAGTTATTTTTTGGTTAAAATACCTTTTTTGTCCCAATTTTCGTCAAATTTTTTCAAATAAGTCCTAATTTTGGTTTTGTGTTCAAATAGGTCCCAATTTTTGTTAATTTTGTTCAATTGAGTCCTTTTTTGCTAACACCGTTTAAATCATTAACGGTCATGAACAGTGACTGCCACGTGTCACTTCGTGGTTTTTTTGAATTTGTTTTATTTTTATTTTTATTTTTTTAATTTTTTTAAATTTTTTTTAAAAAAATTTACATTTTTTTCAAATGTACACGTGTCAACCCAGGAGTGTGCCACGTGTCACTTCGTGATTTTTTTGAATTTTTTTTAAATGTCCACATGTCAATCCAGTAGCATGCCACGTGTCAAAGCCAATGTTTTAAATTCAATTTAGTCCCTATATTTGTTATTTTTGTTCAATTAGGTCCCAATTTTTGTTAACATTAACCAATTTGGTCCCTCTCCAAATTAAAACCAAATTTAATTTTTATATTAAAATTCACATTTTTTATTAAATATTTTTATATAATATATTAAAATTCACATCATTATAACTTTGATATAAAAATTAAATTTGGTCACATCTTCGATAGGGACCAAATTGGTTAATGTTAACAAAAATTGGAACCTAATTGAACAAAAATAACAAATATAGGGACCAAATTGAATATAGAATATTGACTTTGACACGTGACACACTACTGGGTTGACACGTGGACATTTAAAAAAAATTCAAAAAAATTCAAAAATAAAATAAAAAAATAAAAAATAAAAAATTCAAAAAAATCACGAAGTGACACGTGGCACGCTTCTGGGTTGACACGTGTCCATTTAAAAAAAATTTAAAAAAAATTTAAAAAAAATTCAAAAAAAATTCAAAAAATAAAAATAAAAATTCAAAAAATTTAAAAAAACCATGAAGTGACACGTGGCAGTCACTCTCATGGCCGTTAATGATTTAAACGGTGTTAGCAAAAAAGAACCTAATTGAACAAAATTGACGAAAATTGGGACCTATTTGAACACGAAACCAAAATTAGGACTTATTTGAAAAAACTTGACAAAAATTGGGACAAAAAATGTATTTTAACCTTATTTTTTATTTTCTCTTGCAGTTTTTGCGTGCTGAGACTTCCTTCATTCTTCAACATTTTCGTTGTCAACTTCCTCTCCAGCTAACTACCAATCTTGTGTCGTCTTCACAGTAGTGTGGGTTAGAAACTTCTTCACATTTGGAGGTAAATGTCTTATCTCTTAGTAATAACCTTTTTTTCTATAAAAATATAGTTAGGGACGTTATTATAACCTAATAATTGGTTAGTCATGTATAAAAACGGCTTTAGGTTAACCTAAACTTACCAAGTAGAATACATTTTGTGCATATTTGGGATAATTACAATTAGGGTTTAGTTTCCTTTGGAAATATGGTAGCTAGCTAGTGCTAGAGATGTCATTGGAGATGTGGAAAAACTTGAAAGTTGGTGGGTGACACGCAAATGATCGTACGCAAAGACAAGGTAACACAGAGTTTTGTTCTGAGAATGAGAATTTCTACATCAATGGCAAGTAATTATTATATTTATTTATTTTATTATTATTATTATTAGGCTTAAATACCTTTTTGTCCTCATTTTCGTAGTGTTTGTTGCGGATGATCCTCATTTTGACATAATGTTTTAAATGGTCCTCATTTTTACCGAATGTTTAAAATGGTCCTCATTTTCGCAATTCATGTTTTATTTGGTCTTTTTTCTGTACGCCGTTTAAATCATTAACGGAGCATTGTACAGGTGGCACACGGTTTGTATTAGGGTGTGTTACGTGTACTGTACATATGGCTAATTAACGTTAATTTTTATTGGGTCTTCTTGGTAAGATCCTCTTATGTGGTGGATGGACGTCAGGGTAGGGAGTTCTTTTCCATAAGACTACACCATTGACTGGAAAGATGGTGAATTAATATATTTCTTTGTAGGTACCTGAAGCAGATTGATATGAAGTCCTCAGCGTTGACATTGATGAAATTCATGGTTAGAGATAAGTACACAGTGAATGTGGATGTTCAACATTGCAGTTGTAGGAAATGGCTTTTGACTGCTATCCCTTGCTGCCATGCTATTGCAGCAATGAATTTCATCAATGTTAATGTTGAGGACTTCATACCAATCTGCTTCAGGAGATCCACCTATAGTACACGTAACACACCCTAATACAAACTGTGTCACCTGTACAATGCTCCGTTAATGATTTAAACATAAAAAAAGGACCAAATAAAACACAAATTGCGAAAATGAGGACCATTTTAAACATTCGGTAAAAATGAGGACCATTTTAAACATTCTGTCAAAATGAGGACCATCCACAACAAACACTACGAAAATGAGGACCAAAAAGGTATTTAAGCCTTATTATTATTATATTTATTATTTATACTTATTTTATTATTTTTATTATTTATTTTATTAACGCTATTGTTATATATTTTATTATTATTATTATTATTATTATTTGATTTATCATATTTCATTTGATTTTAGTCAAATAGATTTATTTACTTAATAATTATGAAATTGATTTTTAATGTAAGAGTTAAAAAGAAGCATACTTTCTCCTCGAATCTTCTCATATGAGAGAAGAAAGTTCAAGAAAGAATTTTGTTTTGTTTTTCATACTTTATTGCCTTAATTTCTTTTAACTTTCTTTACATTTCTGCACTTACAAATTTTCTATGTGCGGAAACAAACATACCAGAGAGCGAAAATCGATTACAAAATACATGGTAAATGAATAAAATAATTTCACGGTATTAAAGTTTTAAATCAAATCAAATAGGTAAAATAGTAAAATAATTTAAGAAAAAAAAGTTATATGGTCCTATAAATAATTTGTGTTATTAATATATATATATATATATATAATATTATTTTAAGAAATTTTATAAAATTTCCTTTAATAGAAACATATCGATTGATATTTTTGATATGGAAAATATCCGAGTGGAGAAGGAATCAATGGAGCGAGAATTGATTATCAATAAGAAAATTATATTTTAACTTTTTCTTTACTATATTTTACATTCCTTACTATTACATCAGAAAAACAGAAAAGCAGAGGAAAGAAAGAAAAATGTATTGATCGGAAAACTGACGAGAAAACTCTACAAAAAGAGTTTAAATATTTCTAGAATACAAGGTAACTAAAAGCAGGGGTAGAAAGGTAAAAGCCCCCCTCAAGTTGGAGCAAAAATGTTTTGGAGAGCCAACTTGTTGATGAGCGGTGCAAACTTTTGATGTGGTAAGGCTTTAGTGAAGAGATCTACAACTTGCTGATGTGACTTTACGTGGATAAGCCTTAGGAAACCAGATTCCACGTGTTCTCTCACAAAATGGACATCAATGTCTATGTGTTTAGACCTCTGATGTGAAACATGATTTGATGATAGATGAATGGCAGAAACATTGTCACATAAAAGAAGAACCTTTTGCGGTTGGTGGTCAAAGAACCTGAGGAGTTGCTTGAGCCAAAGTAACTCTGAAGTGATAGAAGCAATAGCCCTGTATTCAGCTTCTGTTGAAGATCTAGAGACGGTAGGCTATTTTTTTGATTTCCAAGTAAGGAGAGAATCACCCATGAAGATACAAAAACCAGTGGTGGATTTTCTGCTGTCTAAACAGCTGCCCTAATCAGCATCCACATAAGCACTAAGGGTGAAACTAGATTGAGAAGAGAAAAGAAGCCCTTGTCCAGGATTGGCCTTCAAGTAGCAGAGAATCTGATGAATTGCAAGAAGATGCGGTGTCCGAGGCTGGTTCATGAACTGGCTGAGCTTGTTGACAACAAAACAAATGTCAGGTCGAGAGATACAAATGTACATGAGTCTGCCTAGTAGTCGTCTATATGCAGAAGGATAAGGCAATAAGTCACCATATGTGGAGGTCAAATGTAGATTGGGATCCATTGGGATAACAACAGATTTGGCATTAAGAAAACCAGTATCTTGTAGGAGTTGGATGATATACTTCCTTTGGCATAGATTGATGCCTTGTTTGGATTTTGCAATTTCAAGCCCAAGGAAAAAATTCAGATCTCCTACAACATTGAACTTGAAAAGATTCTGAAGGATGTTTTGGCAGCTGGTTAAACAATCTGTGTTTGGTCCTGCAAGAATGATATCGTCGACATATACTAGCAAAAAAACTATGTTGTTTTCTTCACCATAACGGAAAAGAGAATAATCACTAGTGCATTGTATAAAACCATGACATTTTAGTGATGTAGAAAAATGTTTAAACCATTGTCGAGATGCTTGCTTTAAGCCATACAAAGATCTATTCAACCGACAAACAAGATTACCATTAGCATTTTGTGGGGTCTTGTAGCCTTGTGGTATTTTCATGTATACCTCTTCATCTATATAGCCATTCAGAAAAGCATTTTGTACATCTAGCTGAAAAATTCCATTGTTTAATGGCAGCCAAAGATAAAAGAACGCGTACAGTAGTAATAGTAGCAACAGGAGAGAAAATGTCAAGGAAATCAATACCTGCTTCTTGTGTAAACCCACGTGCTACAAGTCTAGCTTTTCTTTTGGCTAAGGTACCATCAACATTATATTTTACCTTGTAAATCCACTTATAGCTGATGGCCTTTTTGTCTTTAGGTAGAGGAACAATATCCCATGTGTGATTAGTATCCATTGCTTCAAGCTCTTTATCCATAGCAGTTTGCCGTTCAGGGAAACGAACAACTTGATGATAATATGTTGGTTCATAAATGTTGCTGATTTGCACAACAAAATTGCGGTATGCAGTAGAAAGCTTATCATATGAAATGGAGTGATATATAGAATTAGATGACTGCAAGTTAGGTATAGAAACAATATATTCATTTAAATAAGCAGGAGGATGAATGTTGCGAGAAGATCTTCTAGGAATATTAGGTTGATAAGTCAAATCATTATTGTCATTATGAGAAGGATGACTGTTTTCAGCTTGGTGGTTGAAAAAAGTTTGTGGCAGGAGAAAAATCATTTGCAGAGGAACAACAGTATGGATAAAAGGGTCACTAGTCTGATTTAATTTTGATGTAGAGTGGTGATGTTGCATGATAAAAGGCATACTATTTTCATGAAAAATCACATTTCTAGAGATAATAATTTTTCCAGATTCAAGGCCATACAACTTATAACCTTTGACCCCAGTAGGATAACCAATAAAAATAGTAGGTTCAACCCTAGGACTAAACTTCTGTCTTTCATGTTTCTGGGTAGTAGCATAACATAAAGACCCAAAAATCTTAAAGTTGGAATAGTCAGGAGCAATATTGTAAAGAATTTGATAAGGGCTGCAATTATTTAAAACAAGAGATGGTATCCTATTGATGATATATGTAGCAGTTAAAATGCAGTCACCCCAAAAGACAATAGGAACATTAGACTGAAATAACAAAGATCTAGCCACATTTAACAAATGTTGATGTTTTCTTTCTACAATAGAATTTTGTTCTGGTGTATAAGGACATGAGAATTGATGCAAAGTTCCTTCAGAGGCGAGAAAATCAGTTAGCAAAAATTCCTTTGCATTATCACTTCTTAAGCATTTTATGGATTTCTGAAACTGAGTTTTAACAAATTGGAATTTTTTTTTAATATAAACAAAGGCTTGTTGCTTAGATTGTAGTAAAAAAATCCAAGTAAAACGGCTATGATCATCAACTATTGAAAGAAAAAAACGATGATTGCCATAAGTAGGGGTATGAAAGGGTCCCCAAATGTCACAATGGATTAAATCAAAACAGGCATCAGAGAAGTGATTATGACAAGTAAAGGGAAGACATTTTTGCTTAGCTAAGGGACATACACTGCAAGTTTTACAAGAAAAAATACTAGGCAAATGCAGATTTTTATAACCATGAATCAATCTAAGAATGTCATCAGATAAGTGGCCTAATCTATAGTGCCATTTCAAAGTATTCGTATACGTATGCATATTGTCAACAAGATTAATAGAAGAAGGCAACAAAGTGCTACAAAGTTTATTGAAGGTATTTTGAAAAATATAGAGGCCATCCAGGATGTTACCCTTGCCAATCACCTTCGATGCCTGGGGATCCTGTATGGCAAAAGAACAATTGTCAAATAAAATCTTGTTTTGTGTAAATTGAGTGAGAGAACTTACAAAGATAAGGTTGACTTTAAAATCTGGTATGAATAAAACTCTATGAAGAATGATATGATCATTTAACTTAACCGTGCCAATGGCTTTAACAGGAACAACATTCCCAGTAGGAAGATATACAGATTGATTTTCTAAAGTACTAAAGCAAATAAAATTATCCAAAGAACATGTAATGTGGGTAGTCGCTCCTGAATCAAGAATCCAGACAGAGGAATTTCCTTTATTTGGATATGTGGTGAAAGCTAAATTTTTAAAAAAGGAGAAACTATACATACCGTCTTTAGGTGAATTAGAAGGATGTGGTTGCTGGGAAGAACCAACAAGTGCTACCTGATTCTGAAGAAGAATTAGGAGTTGATCATATTGAGCTTTAGTAAGCTGCATTGGGGTCACTCCTTCGTTGAGATCCGTGACTTGGTGAACATCAGAATTGGGTTTCTTGTATCCGGTTGGATATCCATGTTTCTTGTAGCACTTGTTTTCAGTATGACCAAGAATCTTACAGTAACTACATCTTGGTCGCTCTTTCTTTGTGGAACTAGATTGTTGTGGTTTGTTTTGGGATTGAGGAATAGCAAAAGCAATTTGTGAAGATTGTTGTGTTAGAACACCAACCTCTTGTCGTTTTTCTTCTTGAACCACAAGAGAATACACACGGCTAATTGAAGGAATAGGATCCATTAGAAGAATTTGAGCGCTGATTTGGGAAAAATTGTCATTGAGGCCCATTAAAAAGGACATGACATGCTCAGACTGCAGATAGTTGATCAAGGGTTTAACGCCACCGCAAGTGCAGGAAGGAGATGGTTGAAAATCACCCAATTCTTCCCAGAGACTTTTGATCATGGCAAAGTATTGACTTATAGACATTGAGCCTTGTTGGCAAGAGAAAATCGCTTTCTTCAACTGGAAAACCCTAGGACCATTGTTTTGCCTATATCGAGAATTTAAATCTTCCCATAAGATGGCAGCGGTAGAAGAGTAGATGATGTTGGTTGCGATTTCTTTCATTACTGAATTAAGAAGCCAAGAACGCACTATGCTATCATTTCTTTTCCACAAAGAAAAGTGGGTTAGGTCGGTGGGTTCGGGAAGGGATCCATCAACGAAACCCATTTTGTTTTTCGATTCAAGAGCAATGGTGACTGTGCGCCTCCAAGAACCAAAGTTGTCACCATTTAGAGGCGTAGAAACAAGACTCTGGCTTGGATGATCACCATGATGAAGGAAGAGAGGATCATGGGGATCCAAGACTGGGACAGCGGTAGGAGGATTGACGACGACAGGAGAAGCCAAGAAGAACACAGGGAAAGAAAAGAAAAAAAAACTAGATGCGGAAGGTAGGGTTGCAAACTGATACCATATTAGATCAGAGAAACAGAAAAGCATAGGAAAGAAAGAAAAATGTATTGATTGAAAAACTGACGAGAAAACTCTACAAAAAGAGTTTAAATATTTCTAGAATACAAGGTAACTAAAAGCAAGGGTAGAAAGGTAAAACTTACGTGTTATGGTGTTTTCATTTTCAGATTTCATTTTTCGATTTTTCTTTGCTTTGCTCATTTATGAGCGCATTTTTTTCTTTATTTAATTTATAGTTTTAGGTATTTAATTGAATTTGTGTGTTTAATTAGTGATTTAATTGACAATTCTAATAATTGGATCCATTGAGTTTATTGGACAACAATAGCTTAAAAAATGTTTTTTAGTTGGATAAATTATACTTGAATGTTCTAACGTTTATGTTTGGTGATGCAGCTGAAGTTAAATTGAATTAGTAAAGGTGTGGAATTAGATTGTTTCAACTTACAAAATAAAGTCAAAATTAGTAAATTTTGAAAACAATTAAATTGGGAGCTAAATGCACCCCCTAATTTACTGATACACTCACCTTCTCAAATGACCCATGCAAAATTTGTCCTACACTCCCTATTTTTACTAACTTTTACCCTTCCTTCCACTCAAAATTCAACCCCATTCGGATGCTGACATGTGGCAATCCTCACTCTGACAATCTCTCAAATCAGAGATTGCCAAGTGTCCAACATCATAATACTCAAATATTTATGCCCTCATTTAATGTTTAATTTTGGAGATTTAATTGAATTTTGTTCTTAAAAGATTGATTTAATTGAAATTTCTTATCATTGGGTTTATTGAGCATGAGATGCAAAAATATGTTAAAAATAGTTTTTTAGTTGTATAATTGTTTTTTGTATATTATTGGAGGTGTGTTAGTGCAGTTGCAACTAAGTTGAGCTCATGGAGGTGTGGAAATAAATTGATTAAAATTTCATGACACCTTAAGGATAAATCCAGAAATAGGAAATTATCAAAAAATAAAAAATGCAAGTCAAGCTTACATGAAGAAGGCAAGAAAAACATGAAAAATGGAAGAAGTTTGACTACGCCAAGAAGAGGGAATGAGCAACAAAAATTGGACCTTGCGATTTCTCTATCTTTTGTTAGAAAATAGGCTTTAATAATTCACAAATATTGATGATAAAATATAATATGGGAAAATATATATATTTAGATATTTTATTTTATATTTTTAAATAATTATCTTATTTAATTATATCATAAAATATCAAAAGATAATAACTACCAAATCTTTTTAAATATGACAAGATCTTCTTAAATCTTTTTAGATATCAACAACAAACAGATATTTCTTGAAGATATTGGATTATTTGAAAGATAATTGGAGGAGATTACAAATTGCTGATTTGGAAAATTAATGCAAATATTAGTTGGTGACAATTTATCATATATCTTTAAGTAATTAATTAATTTAATTATATCAGATATTGATATTATCAACCAACTATATTTGTCAAATAATTTTAAAACTAGCTATATCTCCCCAAATATTTGTAGATATTCATAACAACTATAAAGATAAATTATATTTATGATTATTTTAAAGATATTTGAGAGATTTTAGCAACAGAAAAGCCCAGTCCAAGTCATATATAAAGAGACCTAGGGGGAAGCAGAGAAAAAAGGAAGCTGGGCACTTCGAAATTTAGGAATCCTTTAGGGGGCCTAATTGCATCCTCCATCTCTACTTTCTTCTTTTGTTTTTATTTTATTTTGTATTTCATGGAGGGTTAAGCTTCTCGGGTTGGTTCCATTGTCATTTCATTATGAATTTTGAAGTTAGAATGAATAAATTTGTTTGTTTTTTTATTCTTGTTGTGATTTATTTTCATCTATGTCTTTTGCCTTTTAATCAAGTAAAAGTAATAATTTTTACATTGTAGCTAATTAGTAAGATGTTTTAATCTATATACATGTTAATCATATGAGTTCAAGGGTTTTTAATTTTAATTGAGAATGTACTTTGATTAAATTTATAAACTTTCATGTGATTGATTGGGTTTTTGCCAATGATCGAGAATGTACTTTGATTAGAGATGAAAACTTTAACTAGAATTAATCAAAACTGTACTTTGGTTAATTAGCTTTTTGCTTGATTTTAGAGGTAAAAGAATGGACACGATTAAGGATAGTAATATTTAATTGAGAATCTACTTTTGTTAAATTTACTATGATTAATCTACAAAGTTCTTACTTTTGATTGACAATTTACTTTGGTTAATATTTAGAACGCCAACAAAAATTATTTGAGAATTTACATTGATTAATTTGAAAATCTACAACAATAATTAATTGAGCAATAATCTTTAGATAACCAATGATGAATCTATTTTGAAACAGCAGTGGAATCAATCTATTTTCTTTATCATTGTTTTTTTTATATCTTTTTATCTTTATCTTCTTCTATTATTTTCCCCAATTTTATTTGACTAACTCTTTTATATAGTTTTTATAAGAACTAATTTGGTATAAGTCAATATGGTGTTCGTTGGGAGACGACTAAGGGTTGAATTTATCTATACTAATATTTTGGCTACTTTCTTAACAATACTGAAGTTGTTATAAATAAGTAGTATTAATTTGATTGTTTCACGACAATGTTATCAACTCTCCCAGTCCATCCATTAATAACACAATTTTCCTATAGGATGATCCATTGGTTCCTACAACTTCTTGTTGTGGTGCATGTTGTCGTGTCTAATTAACCTACTTATTATCAGCTGTAGAAGTAGGTGTGAAAATTTGATGCTGATAATCATATGGATCATATGGTTGTTGCGGATAGTAATCATAGTTCATTTGAAAATCACACGGTTGATTATTTTCATATTAAAAACTATTTTGCATTTTTGAAAAAGGTTTTCTGAAAAGAAATAAGTTGAAAGCTTGTTGAGTAGACTTCCAGGAAAGAGAGGTCCATATCTGTGGACAACTTAAGTACCTTATCTTTCCTTAGCCAAAACCTTCCCCAACTAGTTTCACAAATTTCCCAACAAAATTCCTCAAACAAAAATTATGCTTAAAAAAGTTAAAATAACAAAAGAAAGAAGATAAATGTCAGAAAAAAATAAAGGAGAAAATGTTAGTGATAAACAAAAATAAAAATAATAAAAAATAAAATAAAATAAGAACTAAAATGATAAAAATTCTAATCGTGTTCCCCGAGTCTAGATCGTGCCTCACCACCATGACGTTGTAAACACCACGAGGATGCCATCCTCACCGCAAAAACAATGCCTTCACCACAAACGTTGATCTGCATCAAACCAATCAAAGTTGCACTTTGTTCACGTACTTGCAACCCATGGTGGAGCAAGAAACACTTATGGGGGTGAGAGCGCTCTGACACATGTCAATCCCTCCCTCACTGGACAATCAAAAGGTCAAATATCTAAAGTCTGGTCAAAGTTGGTAAAAAATTGCAAGTATGGTCAAAGTCTGGTAAAAAAGAGGTCTTAAATGGAATTATTCATCTTTTTGAATTTCTCTGCAAATCAAGATCGCAAGGGCTGGATTAGATTTTTGGGCAAAATTTAATTGTTGCTAATTATTTAGATATTTTTAGATAATTAATCAGATAATATCAACTGAGAATATCTTCCAAATATTTTTAAAATTGATAAAATCTGTTAATTATTTGGAAGATGTTGCATCAGCAGATGAAAGATTAACAATAGAAAAGTCTAGTCCAAGTCCTATATAAAGAGATCAATGGGACGAAAAAAAGGTGTAGCTTGAAACTTCGGAGTTTAGGAACCCTTTAGGGGGCCTAATTCTATTCTCTCTCCCCCTTCTTCTTTTATTTGTATTTTGATTTCATGGAGTGTTAAGCTTCAAATGTTGGTTTCCCTGTAATTGCATTATGAATTCTAAGGTTAGAATGCAATAATTGGTTTGTTCATTTGATTATTGTTGTGATTTATATTTTTCTATGTCTATTATATCTGAATCAAGTAAAAGCAATGACTTTTACATTGTAGCAAGTTAGCATTGTGTTAAATCTACATAACATATCAATCATATGAATTCAAGGGTTTTTAATTTTAATTGAGAATGTCCTTTGATTAAATTTAGAAACTTTCATGTGATTGAATGAGTTTTTGCCAATGATTGAGAATGTACTTTGATTAGGGATGACAACTTTAACTATAATTAATTAAGAATGTACTTTTATTAATTAGTTTTTTTCTTGATATTAAAGGTAAAAGAATAGACATGATTATGCATAATAATATTTAATTGAGAATGTACTTTGGTTAAAGTTACTATGATTAGTCTACAAAGTTCTTACTTTTAATTGAGAATGTACTTTGGTTAATAGTGAGAATGCCAAAAAATTAATTGAGAATTTACATTTATTAATTTGTAAATCTACAACAACAATTAATTGAACAATAATTTTTATATAATCGATGATGAATCTATTTTGAAAAAGTAGTGGAATCAATATATTTTCTGTATCATTGTTTTTATATCTTTTTAACTTTATATTCTTCTAATATGTTTTCCAATATTATTTAACTAACCCCTTTTGTATAATTTTACAGGAACTAATTTGTCAAAAATCAATTCCGTGTTCGTTGGGAGATGACTTGGGGTTGACTTTATCCATTCTAATCTTTTGACTACTTTCTTAATAATACTGAAGTTGTTACAGATAAATAGTATTAATTTGAATGTTTCATGACATTGTTATCACTCACACGTGTGGTATTGAAGGCAAAATATTTCATCTTTGGCAAAAAAAAGCCAAAAGCTTTTGTCTTGGCAGAGAAAACATATTTGAAAACGGTAAAAAGCAGGGCATAATCTCCTTCATCTACTCCACGACATTTAGTGGTTTTAGAGTGTGCTTGTGTGTTCGTTCAATTCATCTTCTCCTTCTCCTTCTTCCATTAGTGGTTCATCTACTGTCTTTATCTTCGTTCATAAATTGGTAAGGCATTCGTGCGTTTCTCGTTCGAATTTTTGTGGGTGTGTTGTGCGTGCATTGTATCGTTCGATTCACATATGACGATTTCATGGCTAATTGTGATTGTGGTTTCCCTTTCGTTCTTTTGGATGCGAAATAAATGCCACAACAGTTGTCAAACATATGTGAGAACCTGAGAACCCTAGTGCAACTATGTGGAGAGCTGCAAAGGACCTTTTGAAAGGGATTTTTAAAACTTTGAAAATTACACAAACCATCTTAGATGTACATCAAATAGACTATAGTAATTACTTCGAAGTTGTTATGAACCCAAGGTAATGAATTGTCTTCACTGGTATCCCAAAAAATGCCACATCAGTTGTCGAGAATATATAGGAAGCCTAGTGAATATGTGAATGGATACTAGACAGATGCAACATCTAAAGGCAAAATGTTCTTGAAGATTATGGACCTTCAGTGGATTACTGATTACAAACAATTTATTGCTTTACGTGGGAAGCATAAACAATTTATGTGGAGAGTTGCGCTACACATCTTGAATAATACAGTCGCACATTACACAACATACAACTACTTCTACAACTACACATTAAGAATTTTCTACGTGGACAACAATTTGACAAATGTAATCACAAATGAATAAACCAAAATATACATGTATTACTATGTTATACGAAAATATGGTTAATACAAAAGTTTTTTAGTCATACAACAACTCTAACAATTACTATCAATCTATACATGTACTGAAGTTTACAACAATCATAAACCTATCAAACTAATTTGGGTTCCTTTTCTTCCCATATCTAGCAAATAGATTTCTTATCCCATGACTCTTGAACCACATTCGAGGTTGTGCCTTCATATAGTCATACATATTGCTATGTTGTCTAGCGTCGTCATCTTCAATTGTCGTACCATCATCACAAAAATTGTTGTATTTTGTTGCAGAAGAAGAGTCATTAACCTTTGCACCGAAATCATCATCATCATCGTTTGCCTGTTGTTTTCTTCTTTCTACAAACAATTGTTCTAAATGGCACAAAGAACCTTTAAAACGACGTTTAAAAGGTCTTAATGCTCTATAACATGTTGAAGGTTTTTCTTCTCTTTAATATTTTGTTCTAATGTATTTTTGACAACATCATGACAAAGTTCTTTGTTGGACACCAAAACATCATGCAAATAACAACACAAATTATTAAGGGAAACCAAAATCAAACTTAAAGAAACCAAATCAACATTGTGAATACTAATCACATCTTTATCAAAAGCACTTTTAATAACACTATCACTCACTTTGACGTTCATTTAATGCAACAATTGTGGAAACTTTGTCTTTGCAACATTGAACTTAGTGTGGCAAATGAGCAAATGATCAAGACCATAACAAAAACATACACAAAAACAAAAATAGTCACACATTATCCTATAAAATAAACTACAACAATAAAAATCAAAATCAATGTAAACTAATCCAGCCCAATTATATTTTCCAATACTATGTAACGAGTGCTTTTATGTTAAAGTATAACTTTGAAGGAAACAAAAAACAGTGGAGGTATGTTGTCAAAAATCTTGGTCTACCAAAACTTGAAAAACTTGTTGAAAAAATCTATCGTAGGTTCCTATTTAATTTGACGTAAGTTCCTAGTTGTGCATGACAACAACAACCACTTCATTTTTGGTAATGAATAATCCAATCCAAGTAAGTGGTGATTTTATTTTACAGTTGAACTATGATGAGAACCAAAAACAATAGAGATCTATTGTGGAAAAGGTATGCCAACCAAAAATTTAAAAATAACAAAAAATAATCATCAACACATAAAAATCAGCCAGACACACTATCAAATTAACCAAAACATGCATACGCACACCACATTTGTATACCAACCCATAATCAGCCACAACAATGAAACAAAAACCACACAATCACCCACAAAATAATTGCCCACACATCGAACGATACAACCCATATACAACTTACTTGTTAAAAAACTAATGACAAACGCGCGAATGCCTTTGGATATCTCAACAAAGATGAACAACAGAATGGAAGAAAGGATGAACAAACAAGCACACTCACAAAACCACTAATTTCCGTGGAGAAAACAAACCAGATGCCATGTTTTTCTTTTCGTTCAAATCAGTTTTCTCAGCCAAAGAACACAAGCATTGGGGTTCCTCCACAAACACAAAATATTTTGGCTCCAATACCACTTGTGTGACCTTTGAATAGAAAAATCAAAAAATAAAAATAAAAAATGAAAGTGAGGTGACACATCAAAAGTTTCAAAAGTAAGTCAACAAAAGGTGTTCAAATATCATTTTGGTATTAAATAAAGGTTCTATGGTGTAGTGGTTAGCACTCTGGACTTTGAATCCAGCGACCTGGGTTCGACTCCCGGTAGGACCTTTCCTTTTATCGAATGTTTCATATCTCAAGAACAAATTAGTCTACTATTTTATTTTTTTGACTGATTGAAAGTGTATTGGTTTGCAACTTTTCCATTCTAACTTTCCAGTTTCAAAAGTGAGTCAACAAAAGGTGTTCAAATATCATTTTTGTATTAAATAAAGGTTCTATGGTGTAGTGGTTAGCACTTTGGACTTTGAATCCAGTGACCTGGGTTCGACTCCCGGTAGGACCTTTCCTTTTATCGAATGTTTCATATCTCAAGAACAAATTAGTCTACTATTTTATTTTTTTGACTGATTGAAAGTGTATTGGTTTGCAGCTTTTCCATTCTAACTTTCTAGTCTATTTGATTCAATTGAAAAGAGTTTTATGCTTTTGAAAAAGTTTTAAATAGCCAATTCAACACTCCCCTTCTTGACTTAAATCACCATTTCAAACCTACAACAAATACAACTCAAATGGCCTTTACCACCGTATTTTCCATTAGTTTCACAATTTTCTTTTCCCCTTTTTACATTATCGTTCCACTTCTTGTGTCTTTGAAATTTCCTCTATGACCATGCCCATAATCATTATCACAACCATGAAAATATAAATCAAATGTTTTTGCATTCACTTCTGGGAATGAAGCAAAACCAATTGGGCGAGTTTCATGATTTTTTTATCAAAAACTCATTATTTTGTTCAGCCACAAGAAGGCATCAAATAAATTCAGAATATTTGTGAAATCCCTTTTCATGATATTATTATTGTAGGAGCAAATTAGTTGCTCAGATGCTTTATTTATTTCTTTAATGGCATTACCAAGACCCGTTGCATCTAAATATATTTCAACATTTAATTATCAATTATAAGTAATTCTTCCTCCTAATATCAAGGGTTACAAATTCAAAATTTGTAAGGTTTAACATGTTTAGAACTATCATATAAAATAATAGTCATGATAATCATCTTCATAATAAAAATAATAATAAGACAAAGATGAAGATTGATAAGTCAAACTCTTCTTATGACAAAAATAAGAATATAAGATAAAATTGTAAATGAATAAAGTATTAGAAAGAGTCTGGATTAAGACACGCTGAATATTGTCCTTAGAGAGAAAATGCTTCCACTAGTCCTCAATTGGTTAGAGCATGGTGTTCATGACGTGTTATAAAATTAAACTCATAATGGAGAGAAGAAGAAAATGAAGAAGAGAGAATGCGAGAATGAGGAGCAACTTTTCTGTGTGGCTTATTAATGATAGGAAGAGTCCAATTTATAGATACAAAATGTAACTCATAAAGGATACAAATGAATTAGTTGATATAAATATTTAAACCTCATATAAAGTAATTAATCATATAAGTAATTGTAGTAAATCAATCAATCATATCTATCATATGAGTAATTGTATCAAATCAATGAATAAAAATTAATTCATAACAAAATATAAGTTATTCTTTAGTATAAATACATTCAAACACTATAAAAATGAAAAAACAAATTTAATGAACATTAAAATGTGTTTAAGGGTACATATTTATTTATTTTAAAAATTAACTAATTTTAAAAATATTTTTTAAAGATATATATATATATATATATATATATATATATATATATATATATATATATATATATATATATATATATATATATATATATAT
>Ga0214542_1006853_pt1 | contig 20346 bp, 13 predicted proteins | sample CNSS1metaG_FD_160096 | JGI IMG/M metagenome (GOLD analysis project Ga0214542, IMG submission 160096) | Root nodule microbial communities from cowpea collected in UCLA plant growth center, Los Angeles, California, USA - CNSS1 | ecosystem: Host-associated > Plants > Roots > Nodule | place: USA...
TATATATAAACCATATAAACCTTGATGGAAAACAACCTCATGTCACCTTGTTTCAAGTACATTATTAGTTATCTAACACTATAGTTAAGACTCTGTTCTTTTTGGAATAATCATTCAAGAGAGAGGGAAAAGAAAAGATCAGAAGGATTAAAGATAAAGTTGATATAATTTCTTTCAAGAATGAGGTGATTTTAAAGTAGATTAGAAAGTAAAGTTCGTAAAAATTTGTGATTAAATTCACTTATGTGACATATTAAATTAAATTATCAAAATGTCCCAAATATTAAAAGTAATATAAAATGTTATATAAATTATTTACAATAATTTATTTAATTTTTATTAATTGTCTAAAATAGTAAAAGATTTATTATAAAAAAATGAATAATAAAATATATTTGGTATTAAAATAAATTTAATATTTAGCTATTTAATGTTTACATGAAAAATAATTTATTTACATTTTTTGTTTTATTTTCTTTTTAATAATAATTTTTAAAGTATTAAATTTTTCATTTTTTCTACCAAAATAGTGTAATTTTTTCTCAAAATTAATTACCTATTTGGGTAGATTTTCAAAATATTACCGAAATAGGTTAAATTGTATTTAAAGAATAAAATTTCAAACAATAAAATCGTATTTAAAAAATGAGACTTATACTTTTACATAAAATTGTTTATATTTATTTTAACTATAACATTTATCATTTTATATGTATATTTTTATTTTAACTTATTCAATTATTCAAATAGTAATTCTATTATACGGTTTCCTTATGTTATTCTTTAGTACTCATATATGTTTTGACGTTTGTAATTTTATATTTTTAAAATTTAATATAAACATATTTTTTTAATTTTATGCTGATTGTTAGTAATATAATTAATGGTTTTTAAAAAATTTGTTATCTTTACTTAATTTTTCATACAGTTATATATTATTTATATATTCTTAATCTTTATATATTTATTAATAATTTGATTAATGTACCAAAAATAATGCTTTTATTTCTTATATAAATTACTTTTCATTTTAAACTGTTTAGATAATTTTATTATTAAAACTTATTTATTTAAATAAATAAATATGTACATTTTTAATTTTAGTTTACTTATCAAATTATTAAGAAAATATTATTATATAATTTTAATAATATATAAAATATATAATCTTAAATTAAACTTTATATTATTAAAATTATTTAATAATACTTTTTATTTATTTTTATTAAGAAATGAAAACTAAAAATACACATATTCATTTGTTAAAAAAATAAAATTCGTAAATATTTAAAAGCACAATTATCTAAAATTTCGAAATAAATAATATTTTCACATAAAATTAAAAAAATAACAAATTTTAAAGACTAGAAAAAAATTAAAAAGATTATTTTTAACTCTTTAATTAAATATTTAACAAATATTTTAAAAAATTCTTTAGAAAAAAATATACTATAATACAAAATTTTAAGAAAACATATTTTTTTTAAGAATATATTGAAAAATTGTTTAAAATTAAAAAATAAATTTATGTAAAAATTTAACAAAAAACATAAAACTATAGTTTCTTATACATTAAACACGATTAAAAAATATTTAAAAATTAAACAAGATTTTAATACACTAAATCAGGCCCTAAAATTACAGTATCTAATATATACATATTAGAAATAAAGAAACCGTATGCTAAAACATAATTTAAGTTTATATATATATATATATATATATATATATATATATATATATATATATATATATAATGGTAAATGTGATAGTTAAAATACAATTTTTGTATAAAAGTATAAGTCTCACTTTTTGAATACGACTTTACTGTTTCAAATTTTGTTCTTTGAATACAACTTGATTTATTTCGATGACATTTTTAAAATCTCTCTAGATAGGTTATTTTGAGCAAAAATTACACTATTTTGGTATCAAAACAAATTTTTATTCTAATCATAATAATCAAGGTTATTCATCAATATTTGTGTTTGCTTTAGTAATTTATATTATTTTCCATATTAAGCATAAATGAATATAATTCAAGTGATTAATGAACCTTTGTTGTCCGTAAAGGGGCGCATGCCCCCCAAATTTTTATTTTTTAAAATATATGTAATATATTGTATGAATAAAATAAAATTAAATACGTTTTTTATTTTTTTATAAAATATAATATTTAATGTTAATAAATAATAAAATATAAAATTAAATATAATAAAGATTAACAAAATTTATCAAAATTTTTTTTATGTTCTCTCATTGTCTTTTAAGTTTATCATATATTGTATTCATCTTTCATTCTTGGTGGGTTTTTTTTGTTTCGGAAAAAAAAAAAGTTAGACACAAATTTATTCTTTCTACTCTCATTTCTCATTTGTCCTCTCCCATTTTCTGAAGATAAAAAACACAATTCTCTCTTCATATTAGTTTAATAGTTTGTATTTTTTTTCATATCATGAGTTATGTATTATATGTTTTTTCATAACCATTTTTTTATTGTAACTTAATTATCATAGATTTTTTTAGTAATTACATCTCTCAATTTTCAATTAGATATTGATAAATTACTTTTTAGTCTTAAACTCTTTTTTTTCAAGCAACATACATTGATGAGAATGAAATAATATATTTTTTTAAGAGATAAAATGAAAGATATTGAAAATATATAAACAAGACAAATATACTTCACATATTTTCAAATATGATACTAAGAATCAAATTGTTGAAGTAGAGAAACCATTTCTTAATATTCAAAGAGTTATAGGGATGAAGATTCATATTAATTCTTTGGAATTTATTAAAAAAATGTTCTCAAATATAAGAATATCTAATGGAAGAGATGAAATTAGAAAAACTTATTTAAAATAGGTAAATACAACTTCAAACCTATCATTTTTATAAAGGAAAACATAGAAGGAGATTTAATTACTAAATCATATAGACTTTTCTTATATTAGTGACAAAAATAAAATATATAAATTTTGAATATATTATGTCGACTCCCTCAAGATTTTCTTTTTTCAAGATTTGTCACTAATGGTCATAAAGAAATTGTTTTTTCAACAAAACACAATGAACATAGAACTAATAAGTCAACTAAAAATAATAAGGAAAGCATAGTACGTGTACATAAACCTAACAAAAATATTTGTGGTCATCATCCCAAATTCATGTCGCTTTATTCATATAAGTTTCCAACATATACGCGCCACTATGTAATGGAGTAGTATATCATTTATGTAAAGACATCTCATAATTTTCAGACGTCGACCCTACATTTCTGGTCTCACCATTGAAGTCAATGCCATGTCATGGTCGAATGGGAGGTCTTCTGGTAAATCTGTGAAGGAGACTTTTCGACCCTGATACTTCAAATTGGGAATATTAAACAAATCATCCATTTGCTGAGATTCTTATATTTGAGTAGAACACTTTGATAAGATTTAGATATAATGGAGCATCCAATGCTACGAACGTATACAACCCTTGAAATAGTAGGTGATGATGGAATACATATTAGATGCAACAAAAGATTCAAAGTTAATAACTTTTGGTTCCACAATCCTTCAAATATAAAAATCATTTGCATAATGCTCCATTTAATGATAATCGCTAAAGAAACGTCTTTGGTGTAAAAATAGTAAAGAGAATAGGTTGAATCCACTGCAATTTCAAAATATTGCTAAAGATTATTGTTATTGATTTCTTGTTTAAGATTTCAATTTAATCAATGTAACTTCTCAATTAATTTGTTGGCGTCCTCACTTTTAACCAAAGTACCTTCTTAATTAAATATTATCAATCCTAATCATGTCTATTCTTTTACCTTTTTAAAAATTTTAAATCAATCACTTCTCTCATTTGTCTCTCTTATTTAATGAAAACTACTCCTCACTTTTTTTAACCTAAACCTAGTCGTCGTCCTCACCTCATGTAAGATCCGAGAAATTTAATTAATTAAATAAATAAATAATTAATAAATGCGGGTAGCGGGAGCCTTTATGGCATTTAATTCTGACTTGTATGATATGGAAAAGTAGTAGCTTAAATGGTTAAGAGTACTTGATTGTGTGAGAGGACTTGGTTCAAGTCTTATGTACGTCATTTGTGTGTTATTTAATTTATTATTATTTTTAATAATATGCTTGATCATATTCTGTTAGCTCACCCTTGTGTTTAACGGAATTTGGTGAGACTTAGAGCTAGAGCGGGGCCAAGGATTCAGGATTCTCTCAGAGATTTTATATTTTTATGATTTCAAATAAATTGTAATTACTTTTATTACTTGACTTTTGGATAATTATAATAGTATTTATAATTATAGATTTTGGATTATTTATTGATCTAATAAAGTTTTAAATTTCCCGCGTTTTTGGGAAATGATGTTATAATAAATGACGTGTATTTATTGTTTTCTTTATTTTATTATTTAAACTCGTAATATCCGGTCGGGATGTTACACCTCACCCCCAAATCCTCTGCCTCACTCTCCTCACTCTCTAAGTTCACCCCTCAAGCCACACTCCACACTCTTCACTGTTTTTTTCTTTGGTCTCCCTCTTCCCTTCGTCATTCCTCTACATTAACATAGGTAATCATATCCCTTTGTAGTTTTTCATTTGTTGTGTTGTTGCAACCATGTTTGTCATGCATTTATAGGTATAAGTATCATTTAGGTGATTGGAGTATAAATCTCTGAGTATCAATGCTTGAAACGTAAACCATAAGCCGGAAGTCAACTTTCGCAAGTGATTTAATTCCGGAAGTCGACTTTCGTAAGCCACAAAATGACGAAAGTGGACTTCCATAGACAAAAATAAGTTTTAGAAGTGGACTTCCGTAGACCACTATGAATAACATGAAAATGGCACGACCGAAAGTCGACTTCCATAAGCCATCAATACCAGAAGTCGACTTCCGTAATTAAAACTGACTTCTATAGGTGGTGACTTCCGTAGGTGTGACTTCTATGATTGTAGTTGGTGACTTTTGTAGTTGAAAATGACTTCCGTAATTGGAAGTGACTTCCATAAGAAGAGATGAGTGACTTAGTAACTTCCGTAAGAGGCATGACTTCCATAAGCGTTGTGCCCGAAAGTGGACTTCCGTAGGTGTGCAAAAAATATCACCGAAAGTCAACTTCCGTAAGCACGCGGGTGACTTTCGGTGAATGGTATTACCGGATGTCGACTTCCGGTTACTTTTTTTATTCAATATAAATTTTTTAATATTTATTATTTTATCATTGTTATGTAATTTTTCTAGGTTACGTTGTAATTTTTTTTGTATTTAATTTTAATGTAAATAAGTTTTGATATTAATTAATTATAATTTTAATTAATTATAAATTAGAATAATTAAAATTTTAATTATTTAAGATTTTGAATAATTTTAATTTTAATTAATTCTATTTTTGAGTAAATATAATTTTAAATAATTATAATTTTGACCAGTAGGTTTGTCAGATATTGACAACAACAAAACCAAGATGAAATGTAATCTCTCGAACCCACTGAATCAACTCATCTCGTGTTGAAAATATCTTATCAGTCGTAAAATTATTTGTATAGTCTCTGTCACACATCTCATTTATAAAAGAAGAGAAATCTGATATGAAACTCGAATTTACTTGTGATTCCATGAAAATTAAAGGGAGATCGTCCATCTTAGATAACTTTAGCCACCTATAATCTAACATTAGTAATCAATACCACTTTTACCAAAATAAAATATATATATATATATATATATATATATATATAAACTAAATTAAAATATTCCTTCAACGATAAAATAAATAGAAAAAAAATAAAACATACATAAATATTAAACCATAAAAAAATTCAAAATAAATAAAATTAAATCAATAAAAAATAAAAATATTCATTCAAAAATATAAAACAAACAATAAATAAATAAATAGTAAACTTAAACAAATAATAACTAAAACATACAAAAATATAACAATAAAAATATATAAACAAAAAATCAATATTCATGTAAATAAAAATTAAATAAAAATAAAAATAAATAATAAATAAAGCATAAGTTATTACTCAAATCCTAACAAAATTACAAAAAAAAAAAAAAAATCACTTAGTCTATCTACATTACCAGGGGAAGCATCCAAAAGAAAAGAGAAAACCATGTTATCTTAGCTTCATGCATCAGGAAGGAAAAGAAAGAAAGAAAAAACATATGTTACCACATCCGGAGAAACAAAAGCAACTTACCACTTTTGGAAGAAAAAAAATCTACTCACTGGAAGTTGACATCCGTTAGATTTCATTTCTGAATGTTCACTTCCGTAATATTTCCTTTTAAAGACTGGAAGTCCACTTCCATAAGACTCGAAAAAAAAACTTCACTTCCGTTTTACACAGATACTTCCAGATGTCCACTTTCGAAAGTTGAAATTTTTTCATTGTGTTCCAGAAGTCGACTTCCGTGTATGGGCGAAAAAATAACTTCACTTCCGTAAAGGAAGTCCACTTTCATTTTACACAGACACTTCCGGATGTCCACTTCCGGAAGTAGGGATTGTTTTATTGTCTTTCGAAAGTCGACTTCCATATATGGCTAATGGATGAAAAATGATTTCCGTAAAAAGCTATCTCCATATGCGTAGTACATTAAAAACCCAGCTCAGTTTTTTATTTTTATTTTTTTCACCTAACATTTACCTCAAACATAAACTTATCTTGTAATGCTTACCTTTTTTCTGAGAAGAAATGAAGCAAAGTGGTGAACTACCAGTGGACCCTGAACTGCAAAATTCACACTTCAACCAGCAACAAAAGTTCTTTTACTGCAAGTGTAAGTGAAAGTGAAAGATGAGGGAGAAATACTTGAGGTGCAGTGGTACATATACAAACACTACTATCAATTAATTCAAACAGTCAACTACCTCTGTCACTTCATAATTGTTTAATTATTATGTTTACCTAATTAAAATTTATTTATTTATTTATTTTTCAAGGATATAAATGGAAGAGCATGAATCTTTGGAGGTGTAGAGAAATATTGGGGGTGTAGGAAGAAAATCCCTTTATAAGATCTAGTAATATTCGGCTCAAGAAGAAAAACTGATGAAAATGGTTTGCATTTCCTTCATGCACCCCACCATTACTAAATGAGGATTAAAATGTTTTTCCTTATTGTGCCCCATCACTGTTGTTGTGTAGAAGAAGAAGAGAGAGTGAAATACTGCATCGGATGAAGAAGAGAGAATGTGTTGTGGAAAAGATCTCCATTTGAAAAGCTCTTTTCATAACACATTTTATATGTATTATGAAAAACTCATTTTGGAAAGTATTATATGCTATTCAAAAAGCTTATTCCTGAAATCCTATTCTTGAAAGGTTGTTTTGGAATGGATCCAAAAATCTCATATTTGGAAATCTCATTATCAAAATCATATTCCATACATTTTTTAGAAGTTACAAAATTTTCTAAAACAGACAATTCAAAAGTCGCTTTCATAAAGGATAAAATAGTTATTTAAAAAATTAGGGGGTGCATAAAGAAATTTTGGGGATGGAGCAAGAGAAATCGAAAAAAGTTGGTAGGTTAACGGCTTTCTTCCTCCACCTCCAAATATTTCTTTTACACCTCCCAAAATTTCTAAGATTCCAAAATTACCCTGTAGCAAAGCCACGTACATCATTCCCCCAAAATTTTTTTCGGATGTCGACTTCTAGTGAAGAATACTACCAAAACTCAAAATATATAATCGGAAGTCAACTTTAGAAGATCAAAATATATTTTCGGAAGTCAAAATACATAACCGGAAGTCATAATATATTAGAGGAAGTCAAAATATATTACCAGAAGTCGACTTCCGGAAGTCAATTTTTTTTTTCATTTTATTTTAATTATTTTTAAATTTTTAAATATTTTGTTAAAAAGTTAATGTATTTTAATTTAATTTATTTGAAAATATTATATTTTAATATATTATATAAAAAAAAAAATACACACACACACACATATATATATATATATATATATATATATATATATATATATATATATATATATATATAATTTCAAAAATACATATATAATTTTTTTATATAATGTATTCAAAATAATTAAACTAAAAATAAAATTTAAAATTAATGTGTTTGACTTCCAATAATATATTCTGACTTCCGGAAGTCGACTTCCAGTAATATATTTTGACTTCTGGTAATATATTTTGACTTTCGGTTATATATTTTGACTTTCGGGAGTCGACTTCCGGTTATATATTTTGACTTCCCAAAATTGACTTCCGGTTATATATTTTGATTTCCGAAAATTGACATCCGAAAATAATTTTGGAGGTGTAATATCTGTGACTTTACTTAAATGGTCAAAGAGTATTTTTGGTATTTAAAATTTTTTTGAGGTGTAGAAGAAATTTTAAAGGTGCAGAAAGAAAGATCCAAAAGTTAATGGTCTGACGGCCCAATATGATTTTATATTCACTGAAGTAGTGGCTTGTTAGGCCGTGAGGACGGCCCAGTCAATCCTGGGATTGGACTTTCTCGTTAGCTCTTCCTTAAAGAAGACGGTTTCAATTCAACTTTCACTGACCTTAAAGTTAGAATAAAAATCTAAATATTTTTAAGATAAATAAACTACGGCAGATTTAGTTTTTGCATTTATGCATGGTCTTGGTTTAGCTTCTTCTAGAAGGTCGTACATGTGCCAGATTACAGAGATCAGAAAAAAAAATCACTATATAATATAAAGTTCAATGAATATTCATTTTAAAGTATTACAACACTTAACATAATCTATATTAAAAAACTATCAAATTTAATAATGTATTTCCAAATAAAATTTAACCAGTAATACTAATTATTAATATTAATAATGATTAACTTTTTGTAAGATTCATAAATTTAATATCATAAAAACTATCTATTAATTATTTAATCACTACTAATAAATTTAGTTCAATGGTTTATATAAATTTTATCATATTAATCACTTACAATGTTATCCTTCTCCTTCAATCTCTGTTTTTTAATTTGAGAAAAAAACAGTATTCAATTCAGAACTCAATTCTAACAAGGAAGATAAAACTGATAACAAAATCCAACTATCCCAAAATCAAATTCTATGCTATCTTAAATATTATTTGGGCTTTTGGGTTGCTGAGAATTTTTTTTTTATATATATACAATTATGAGGTTGAAACACCATCAAATCAGATGAGTTGAATTATGGGATGAAAAGCATGAAGGACAAGCCTTGGACAACTACTTCCTGCACCTCCAGACATTTCTCCCTGCACCTCTATATGTTAGATAAAAAGACATTTTTTTATCTTTTTTCTCTATCTTCTTCCTCTTTCACTAGGGCACCCCTCCTCTTTATTCTTTTTTCAATCTTCACCTTCTAATTCTTCTATCATTGGTGCCTTCCACTCCACTTACATCACCCCTCACTCTTTTCCTTCTTCTTCTTCCTCAAAATACACGAAGGATTGTGCAACATGAAAGTGTGTCATCAGTACAAAGAATATATTTTGAATTGTATAATCAGTAATAAAAACATGATATTTTGATATTTTAAAGTGTGTGATCCATTATGTATTTTTTTATTTTATACTTCCGAATGAGCGATTAGGATACATTTTTTTTTTATCTCAGAATATATAATCTAAAATATGTTTCTAATTTCTTGTTTTTAAATAAAAATTTTTATATCTCGAATTATATTTTAGAATATAATTTTTATATTTCGAAAAATATATAATCTGAAATAAATTTTTATATTCTGAATTGTACGTTCTACATATTTTTTAATTATCTATTTCGAAAGTTAAAATGTAAAAAAAAAAAAAAAGTTAAATTGTAATTTGAAGTGTAAAGAGGTACAGTTAGAAGTTATGGAGGTGGTGTCCAAGCCTTTTGCAACCACAAGATAGGTTTTAGAATTTGACTGGAGAAATCCTACACCCTTAGGAAGGTGCCTTGTAAAAAAACAAATAGGAGACTTATAGTATATTAAGTTTTACATATTATAATATGAGTTGACCACTAATAATAAAAATACCACATGAGTGAAAGAATCTAACACAAATTTGCATGTCTACATTGAAATCTGATCACACACATAACCATACTTCCCTTCAATTCAACCCTCCTTTCCTTGTTTCCGCATAAATTATTATCTTAACATTCCACCACTCTCCTTTCTTTTTTTTCTAATCACACCCCACAAATCTTTACTTCTACCTAAAAATACAAATAATATACCTTAAATATATTATCCTAACCTAATAAAAGCAAAAATTAAAATTTTATTATTTTTTTAAAAATAAAATAAGAGCAGAAGAGTCCAAAGAAAGAAAGGATGAGAAAGCAAGCACGCGGCTGGCGGCTACACCTCCGTGATGGACGCTGGTGATTGGACCCACGCATTGCCACGCGTCAGTCCCTGATTGGGCTGTGAATGGCATTACTGAAAGGCTATACTGAAAACGACAGAGACAGTTGGCGTGGCGTGCCTGCAGTTGCAATTTCTCACACACATAATAAGATGTAACACTTAGCTTGGGTTGGGCTAGTAGCTACCACTGCACTCTAACTCATTTAACTATGGTTTGACTCAATAACATTATTAGGGTAAAATTTTGTGGATCCTCGAGCCACAGCGTGCACCAATGCATGCGCCAATAAAATCACACACTGTTACCACTTCATGCCTTCACACCAATAACTCACTCTTTCTTTTTCCCCTTTTCACCTCTCACCTATTCCTCAGTAACAACACCCATTAAAATACTCCACCAAAACAAAAGTAACACCCCATGTGAATGCAAAGTAAACCAAACCATGCTGTCATAATACCGCCATTTGTTTAATCCAAAAATTACATAAGACCGAGTGTTAATTAAAAAGGTTGTTTTTTTTTTTTTTAAGTTTTCTGTTTTCTGAATCCGCGTGTGCGACTTTTGTTGCTAAAGTCTGTTGTTTCTCACTGTGCCGGAGATTTGGTGGTCGGGGTTGTAAGATTTTCTTCCCATTTTTCAATCGGAACTATTTTAATCTTGTTAATTTTCCTTTAATAATGTGTAGTGAGAAAACCCAATTATTATATGTGAATGCGTACGGTACCTAATTAGTAGTACCGACTTAATTATGTTTTCAAAATTATTATTTTATTACTTGTGCGTGTTTGTTTTCTGTTTAAATTACTCTATTGTCCTTTCTTTCTTTCTGCCGTTCTGACACGTGTTTGAGTTTCTTCTTGCTACGCGTGCTGCTTCTCTTTGCTTCTGATTGGTTATGGAGGAAGCGAGGGTGACTTATGAGACTTATGAGAGCTTTTCTTTTGTTTGATTAAATTTAATACTACTTGACGTAGTCAAAGTAATTCATGCTCTCTATTGGTTTTATTTTCTGCATCATTTATTTTCCTTTAAATATTTTTTTAATGAAATAAACTTTTTTATTCTTCTTCTAACACTTATTATCTTATTTAATTTACTTCTATATTTTTATTGGAACTTAGAGATTGGTGTTGTATTATTGGTGTGTTACAGGGTCAATAGAAACACGAAAAATAAGTTCTGGTATTTTTTATTATTTTCTTTATTTTATTTTCTTTTCTTTTCATTTTAAAAAAAATGTTCAGTCTCCATAAAAGGTGAATAAGTGATTTGGGAGACTGAAAAGGGAAAAGAAATTGTTTTTGTTTTTCAAGGATGATTATTTGAACTTCTCTTTATGAAGTTTGGTTAAACATGGATAGTTACGTTTGAAATCACATTTTGGTATATTTTGAATGATGCACATTTTTGTATGAGTACATATTTGAACCTCTCTTTGATTAAGTTCCTCCTTGCATCTTATAAACAATTGTATAAAGTTGTGAAGCTTTAATATATGCTGCTTTAACAAAAAAAAAATGTTTGAAGGTTTAAAATAAATTACATTTCCTAGTATATATTAAATATGTAACATTAAATTATATAAAAATTAAATTATTTTACTTCAAAATTAATAACACAAAAAGAAAATTTTTAAAAGAATTAAGATTAAAGATTGAAAAATAAAAACTATAAACATATTTATCATATTTTTTTATACATAAATTGATAAGTAAAGAAAAAAGAAAAACAGTTGGATATTATATATAACAAAAAAACTAAGAGGCTATAGTGATTTTTTACTGATAAAAAAAAACTGATATAGTGATAATTTTAACAAATTAAAGATAACTAAATATTCACTTTTAAAATAAGACCTATCTAAATTAACCATTCTTTTAAAACAAATTTTAAAAAATATGTTACATTAAAGTAATTTTTTAGTATGAATTTAAATAATAAAGTATAAAATATACTATTTTACGGAAAAAAATCTTAAATACACAATTTAACTATCTTTTTTTATATATTTAATTTGTTTTCACAAATAATGATAATAATATAAAAAAGTATGTAAACTTTTATCATGATAATATTTTAGGTATATATGTATTACGTTATAAAGAGAAATATCAATATTGTATGTGATCAAGGTTACGATACTATTATACATATAGGATTATGAATAGTTTATTTCAACAACAAAATTATGAAAAGTATTAAATTAATAAACAAAAATCTTGTAAAGAACAAATGATTTAATAGGAGAGTAATTCAAAAGATCAATCATTTAAATATGATTTAAGTCACATATATTAAACTACAAAATAATTAATATCACCTCTATTTGATTATATCTATATGATTTTGCTTCCATAATAAAAATAGATAAGGCAAAATAGAGATTTATTATTAATGTTTGACTTCTCTTTAATACTAAAGAGAAAAGTATTGTAAGGAAAATTTGTATTATGGTATTTTTCTAAAATAGGATTATATATTAAAGTCAATTTTGGTTTAAGTGTAAGTGTGTGTTTGGTAATGTGTTGAAGAATTTATTTTGGTCAAATCGATTTGTTCAATGTGAAGCTAATATTATTTGTTTTGTATTGACGTGAATTTTTTAATTTAAAATTGATTATGAAATTGAACCAAAATCATGAAAATTAGATGGATTGAAATTTTATAAACTCAAACGAAACCATCCAACTCAAATCCTCCTCTTCAACTTGAATCTCTTTTTCACTCACAATTTTATAATATTTTGTCTGTGAAAACTACTTTCATATTTAATAGTCTCACGTCACTTAAAGGTTGAAATCAAAAATAATTTAATATATTTTTCTCCTTTAATTCGTTATGATATCTTTTAAAAACAAGAAAAAAGGTTATTTGACACATTTTTACTACCATTTGAATACTTTTAAAGGAGTAAAATAGTCTCATTAAAAATTAACTTTTGTATTTCTTAAAGAAAGAGATAATGAATAGTAAAGAAGTAATGTTAAATGGTAGTATAAAAGATTGTGGTATCAAAATACAAGTGTTTTAAAAACTAAATGATTACTGAAATATGAAATTTCATACTTCAAAATTGATAAGAAATTTATGAAACAAACTAATTAAAATAAATTTAATTTTTTTTTTTTTTTTTTTTTGTTTCAATAGTTGAATATAAGTATGTTAAATGCTTCATCACTTAACTTGATGTTGTGTTGGAGGGTTAGATCTGAGTTAATATCAGATGTAGATAATTTTAACTTTGAAATGCAAGTAAGAAAAGAAAAGTTAACCCCACTTGAAGAACACAAAGGAGAACTTAGCCCTAGCTTTTGTACACATAGAGGGTAATGCCAATGATGAAGCTTTTGCAAAGAAAAGTAGAATAGTGTAGAATTATTATTGGTTTTGAGTCAATAGACAATGCATGCCCATATTATTGTGAAGAAATGGACACACGGTGCAACTCATCAAAATTTTCCTCATTAGTACATCAAACATAATTTCTTCTCCACTACATATTCCAAACACATTGCCATAATAATAACTCTTATATTACTTTCACTCTACATTATACGCATCCACCACACTCCATTTATATAACTACTATCCCACGTGTGATTTTTCAAAAATTCTTTTTCTCTTCTTTGCTTAACTTTTACAATCACATCATCATTCCTCTTACTCAAAAAGAGTAAACACATGTCTCATGCACACACAATACAGTACTTATTTACATTATATTTCTATTTATGATTTTCTTTTCTCAACATGCATGTCAAGGTTTATTTCATTTTCATGTCAAAATCTTGTACGAACATACACACAATGTAACTATTTGAATTTGAAAATGCTTTGGAGAAAAAAAAATATTTTTTATCATTATAGAATTATAAAGGTAAAGCTATGACCATTAGAATTATCAATCAAAATTTCTGAATAATGATTAATTTTAGTGATTAAAAATAATTACTCAGTATAATGACCAATTTATATATCAATTTATAAACTAAAAATTATTGGTAGTTAAAATAGTTTCTATTATGAAAAAAAATTATAATTGATTTTTAAATTGGTAATTAAAATAATTTCTATTATGAATTTATATCTAAATCAATTACTAATATTATCTATTAAGTTTTTGACTACCAACAAAATTAGTCTTTAAATCGATCTTTAATTAGGAAATTAATCTCTAAATTGATTTCTAAATATATTTTTTGTGATTAAAATTGGTCATTATTTAAATTTTTTTTGGTGAATAGATTATAAAAAAATATATATATATATATATATATATATATATATATATATATATATATATATATATATATTTTTTTTTTCTTTTTTGCATTTGGTCATATGAACTTTTAAACAATTTGAGTTGTGAATATTCATGTATAATTATATACATGATCAAATTTTACTTGGGTTTAACATAAAACACAATCTCATATACTACATCAATATTATTTAAGTATCCACAATACTATTTTGTATGGCTAAAATTTATGATAGAAAAAAAAAGTTTTGAACATATATACTTTTACATTTATGATAAATAATTTATTTGTTAACAATGTTATTTTTAAGTATTGATAATTTATTTTAATAATATTTATGTAGCCTTGTTTGTCGATCATTCACTCCTTAAAGTCCTTTCATCAAGGATTTTAGTTAATTATTCAAAAAAAAAAATGTGATTCAAAGTTGGACTTCTTTAAAATCTTAATTTTCTTTAGCAAATACCTTTTTTTTTTTCATGATATGTGCTGCATTGAGGACTCTCCATATCAGGTAAGTCTATCATGATTTCTGATGTGAACTCTTTTCCTATTAATGAATCAAACTAAACTATTAAACTTTAAAGTGTGCAATAATTAAGAAATGAGCATGATAAGCTCTTCTACAGTTTAATATTTAATCATCAGAAATCATATATATCTCTAATTTTATATGCCTATAGTGATATTTAAAAACAAAATTATATATTTTACCTATTACCAGACAAGGTAGGATTTTATTTTCATTTTTCTTATTTCATTCATAAACTAGAGTATTTTTTTTTTTCACATCAGTTATTCGTAATGAAAGATAATAAACTTATTTTATGGAATTTTTTTATATTTTATTGTTTATTGTTTTTTTATCGATTAATTTTTTATCAGCAATAAAAAATACATTAGTGAAACATATATAATGTTCCATCCAAAAGTTTTATATACACAAGAAAGCGAAAAAAATAAGCACAACAAAATAATTTTACTCTCCTAATCACTAAAATAAAAATCACGACGTACCATTATATGTTTTTGTTGATACAAATGAAGTGAATTTTATCAATTATATTAATCATTATTTATATTATTTGAACGTTTTATTTTAAGACATTGACAGTGATTATGAATGATAAGTGCATTTAATTTTTTTCTAGTATTTTATATATTCAAATGTTTGTTTTAATCATAAAACACTTTAATTTAATTATTCTATTATTTATAACATTAAATTATAATAAAATTTAACCATTATGTATACCATTATTACCTGTTAAAATTTTAAAATCACAACATCTACGCAAACTAGGTTATTTTTATTTATTTTAAATGTTATTTAAAATGTTTTAAGGCGTAATATAAGATTAATAGTAGAATACATAATATGAAAATAATAATCAGAATTAAAACAAACATTTATAAATATAAAATTAAAATTATGAAAAGATCAAAATGTTTAAATATTATAAAATTAAAATCGACACCCAAAGTGTATTGCCTTAATAAAATAAAATGTATATAAAAACATCATAATAATATATCTATGTTATTTCATATCTATTAAGTATTCTAATAAATAATTTAATCAAACACACTTATAATTCAATAATAAAGGTTCAAATTTTATGTTATTTCATATCTATTAAGTATTCTAATAAATAATTTAATCAAACACACTTATAATTCAATAATAAAGGTTCAAATTTTTTAATATATAACGAGTTTTTTTAACTTTTTAACTAATTATTGGAAGTACTTTTACAAAAATAGGCTGTGCTTTAAGAATAATTTTTAATATTGTCAACAAGAAAACTTACGATAGATCACGTAAACAACCACAACTATCTGTATACATATCAAATATATGGTTTATAATTGATGTCTTTAAAATGGGAGTTTTCACGGATACTAATAATATCTTAGTCTAACTCAAAACCTTCAAGTAATGAATGATGTATAGGTATTTCTTCTAATAAGACTTTCGAATTCACCAACCATTAGCTATGATAATACTGATAAGTCTTAAAAATTTGAATTTTCTCATGAGAGACTCAACACCAATAAAAATTGAGTTCAATTTACGTAAGAGATTGACATCATTTCCAATTCAAAATTTTAAAATAATAGATGTATAAGTGATGTCTTCCTTATTATAAAGTATTCAACTTTTTTATCTATATTCAATATATTCAATATGAGATTTAAACTAACACTTACATTCTTAACAATTATATTATTAAAATCACCTTCTCACTCTAAGATTTCAAAACAATACCATTCTTCACTAAATTGAACTCTCTCATCACGTCACTAACTTACTCATCACAGGTGGAATATATGTGAAGTTATTGCCTTCAACATCATTACAGTTTAAGATTACCTTGTGAATGTGGTCCAAAAATAAAGACCCATATCTGATTTAAGTAAAGTGCCTTCAAAATACAGAAAATTTTCATAATTTAAACATATAATAAAATTTCACCACTTATTTTTGGTAAAGCCATAAACGGAGAGTGACGAAAGTTGCAATTAATTTTTTTCTCTTTTGCTTTGGGGAAATGGAAATGTGATTTTGAAGAAGAGGAAAAGGTTAGGGTGGAAAAATATTGAAGAAAGTGGGTGGTGTTGAATAAATAAATAGATCTTGGTCTCACTCTGCATTGGTTTATGGTGTTATTTTGGAAAAGAAAAGCGAGTTGAAGGATTTTAGTAGTGGGAAGTGAAGAATGGATGGATGATGGAGAGAGCGTGGTGTTTAGCTTTGGAAGCGTGGATGTTTTTGTTGGAGAATCCACAACCAAAATGGCTCCATGCTTTCATGTCCCACACACACTACTATATATTAATATTTTTAGTAAAAATATAGTAGGTTTTCAAATTACATTCACATCTCCAACTTGCTTTTCTAACATTACATTTATCTTTTGTTAGGGTTTAAGTAAAAAAAAAAGCTCAAATGTGAAATACTATTACCTGAAAGGAGATAAAATTAAGGATAAAGTATTAGTAATATATCTTATCGGAAGATTTTTAATACTGTTATCCTTTTTACAGACATTTATAACAATTTTTATTTGATATATAACACTTACCTAATTTCTTATTTAACAGTTTTATTTATTTATTAATATTTTTTCTATTTGTACCTTAATAACAAATTTTTGGAGTTACATAGGTATGGTCGGAGCACATATTATGTTTTTAGGCTTGTGGTGTTTAGCAATTATTTGGTATTGGATTTATTGAGATCTATAAATTTTTTGTGATGAACGTACTAGAAAATCTTTTTTAGATTTGCAAAAATTTTTTGGAATTCATTTATTTCTTACTGGGGTGGCTTGTTTTGGTTTTTGAGCATTTCATGTAATAAGATTATATGATCCTAGAATATGGGTGTTTGATCCTTATGGACTAATTGGAAGGATACAATTCGTAAATCCATAGGGTGTGGAAGGTTTTGATCCTTTTGTTCCGAAGGGAATAATTTCTCATCATATTGTGGCAGGAAAGTTAGGCACATTAACATGTCTTTTCCATCTTAGTGTGCGTTCACCGCAACATCTATATAAAGGATTACATATGGGAAATATTAAAATTGTCCTTTTTAGCAGTATTGTTGTTGTCCTTTTTGAAGCTTTTGTCATTGTTGGAATTATGTAGTATGGTTCAACAACAACCCCCATTGAATTATTTGGTCCTACACGGTATCAGGGATACTTCCAGCAAGAAATATATTAAAGAGTTGGTGCTGGACTAACTGAAAATCCAAATTTATCAGAAGCTTGGTCTAAAATTCTTGAAAAAATAGCTTTCTATGATTACACTGGAAATAATCTGGCAAAAGGGAATTATTTAGAGCAGGTTCAATGGACAATGGAGATGGAATAGTTGTTGATTGGTTAGGACATCCCATTTTTTGAGATAAAGAAGGACACGAGCTTTAACTTATGAAATTATTTTTGTAACTAATATTTCATAATAAGGATAAAGTTGTTAGGATTTAATATCAAGAACACTCAACTCAAAGTAAGAGTTTATTAGAGAAGAGATGATTTAGAAATAACTATATATATGAAACTACAATACTGAAAAAACAAAACTTATGTTTATCTTTATACTTACATAATCAACCATGTTAATTACCATTTCATACCCATTTGATATTTATATAATCTATTATAAAATTGTACTTTTGACACTAATATAAGAGGACCAAACAATGATTCAAAACAATAACGATTTAATTGAAATGTTGTCGGGTCTTAAATAGTAAAACTTTTGTGTTTTTTTACAACTAAATGGTGATAGTTTATTCTAAATTGTTGTTGCACAGTTTTATGACATTGATTCTTAGTAGAAAGGTTTTCCCTTCATGTTCTCTTCAAGTGTAGTCATTATTTGTTTCTTATTAGTTTGTTCAATTGAAGGACTATGACACTCGATATTCCTATCACTCATCATTGTCACAACTTTCATGCACTACTTTTGTTGTTTCACATGGTATGACTTGATAAAGTTAATTAGCTATGGTTTGGTAAAGGTGACTTGGAAAATTTGCTACAAAATTGTTGCAAAATGACAAACAAATTTCATAGCTAATTAGAAAGAGTATTAACTCATTTTTTTTTATTTATAAATGTGACTTTAGAGAGGGATTTGCTATGGAAATTACAAGCAACAACGAGGGAATAGTTCTCTCGCTATTTAGCTACCTATATTTTAGCTACGGAATAATGTCTTCATGTTTTCTCACTAATCCTTTCTAAAATGATTTTGTAAAGGATCAACGAGGGCTTAGTCAAGAATTATTTTGTCAAATACATTATTTTCTTGTAATGTTTAAAAAACTTGTGTATTACATGAGAGAATATTAAGAATTAAATATCGTATTCAATTATTTTTTTATTAATAAAAAATACATATATGAAAATATTTGGAGTGTTACGATCCTTTTACAAAGAGTATCTATACAAAAATAAGATATATTTTGGATTACAACATTCACGTGTCGTAATGTAACATTCACCTTACATTTTTTTTAACTAATTAATATTTCATAATAAGGATAAAGTTGCTAGGATTTAATCTTAAGAACATTCAACTCAAAGTTGTAGTTTATTAGAGGAGAGACAATTTATAAATAACAATATGCATGAAACTACAATACTTTGTCTTATACCTACACATAAAAAGTATACTTGTGTTTATTTTCCATGTATGAAACCATGGTTTTGTTTATAAAAAGTATATATGGAAGCATTTGGAGTGTTACAATCCTTTTACAAATAGTATCTATACACAAAGAAAATATATTTTGGATTACAACATTAACATATGTCGTAACATAACCTTCACCATACATTTAACAGTATCATATCAATATGCTCTCACCATACAAAAAGTCCTCCATTTGAACCAAAGGAAAATATAAATTGATATTAATGGCAAGGATAATCTTTAACGATATCTCTAAAAAAAATTGTACCTTTTAATAAATGATAATTGTGTTAAAAATACTTTGTTTAATTGATGCACTATACGCAATCATTCTCTTATATGTGGTCGTAAATAATAGGGTTAAATATGTTTTTGATCCCTTAACTTTCAGTAAATTTTGGAATTAGTCCATTTTGAAACTTTGGACCAATTTAGTCCTTCATCTTTCGAAATACATAGATTTAGTCCTTTTAATCAAATTTT
>Ga0214542_1006854_pt1 | contig 20345 bp, 8 predicted proteins | sample CNSS1metaG_FD_160096 | JGI IMG/M metagenome (GOLD analysis project Ga0214542, IMG submission 160096) | Root nodule microbial communities from cowpea collected in UCLA plant growth center, Los Angeles, California, USA - CNSS1 | ecosystem: Host-associated > Plants > Roots > Nodule | place: USA...
ATTAAAAATATTTAATAAAAATATGTAGTTTAATAAGAATATTCATATAACTGCAATTAAGCCACATTTATATACAAATTATATTTTGTCTTTGGAGAGGAACAAAAATACTAAACTAAAAAAAAAAACTAGGACCAAATTGAAGACAAATAACGAATATTAGGACCAAATTGAATATAAAAATATGATTTTGACACGTGGCATGATATTAGCTTGACATGTGGATTTTTTTTAATTAAAAAAATCAAATTAAAAAAAATAAAAAATCAATAATGACACGTGGCATAATATGAACTTGACACATGTACATTTTAAAAAAAATTAAAAAAAATTAAAAAAATTAAAAAAATCACAAAATGACACGTTGCAGTTACTGTTCACATCCGTTATAACGAAAAGTATGACCAAATTGAAAACAATTTCAAAAGTAGGACCAAAGTGAAAAAGGTGCACCAAAACAAGGACCAAATGACTATTTAAGCCTAAAAAAAAAAAGTAACATTCATAAGTTTTCATACCGATTATTCATAAATAACGTTTGAACAAGAATCGACAACTTTGAAGACCGTGTTTTATCTACATAGCATAAACAACAACTAATAGATAAGTTAAAAATTAAAGTGGAAACGATGAACTAAAACAACAGATAAGTAAGGCTATTTTTCTTTTATTAATCGACAATTCATGTATTTGATTGTATTTTATGACTTATCTTTTTTGTGTGAAAAAGGGAACAAAGGTTTAGTCAGATTTACATGTTCTTATTTTTGGGTAGAATATTTCGAAATTGGATATAGATTGAATTAGACATAGTGAGATAATATAAAACTGTTACGATTATGAATTTATGTCCTTCCTTCTTTTAGTATACTAGACGGTCAAATAAAGTTTTGAGGTCATCATAGATGTTGTACTTAGCTTTCAAATGAAATAATTTATTTTTACAACTCTGAATATTGTGTTTAGTTTTAATAGACATGGCAAGAGTTTAGGGAATGATAAGAATAATGAATGTCCCAGGTATTCGGAATTCAATATGTGAAATTTGAAATTTCAAAATACACCTTGAGTATGAGTACTTTCAAATCACATAGATTCTGTTGATCCCTAAACGTCAAACAAAACAATGACCACACTATCAAAATTGGAAAAAGGTGATGTTAGTTAAGGCATTTGGTGAAATGGATGTCTTGCTTTCTGTCAACCCTTGTGTTAAGTCAAAGCATCCAAAATATTTAGAATCATGACCTAACCCAAACTCCTTATTGGGTTAGTCCACCCAATACAAAAATATATAACTTTAATAAAAAAATATATAATATTGTAATTTAAGATCAATGCTAAAACCATTGTAGAGTATTAGAGACATGTACTTATAGTTAAGTTTAAGTATAAAAGGAAGGAGAGTTAGAGTTTAAGTCAATTAACTCATATGAGTATTATTCGAAATTGTCTATAAAGAATTCTCATATTGATTAAAAATAGATATGTGTAAAGATAATGTTCAGAAAAATTTAATTCATTCTTAACATGAGACTTATAGTAATAGGCTTATAGTAATAGGCTATAGATATGTACATATTTATCTCAATTTGTCTCCTCTTAAAAAACTTTTATTAATTTTTTTTATTTGTAATTTAGTAACTTATTTTCATTTGATGATTTTTACTATAGTATTATTTGACTTTTATTCAATTGATATTTTATATTCTTATTTGATATTTACATAGTTATAATTTATTTTTTTTATATTTGGTATATTATTTTGACATTTAATACTTAATAATATATTTTTTGTATTTTTACTTTTTTAAATAAATTATTTAATTAATATTTAGAGTAACATATGATTGTGGTGGTGTTGTACTGTATATAATTAAATAAGAATTCAAGTAAGGTCACGTCCTGAAACTCTAAAGAATCGGTTAGTCTCACATAGAGCGGACTGATTCAAGTTGTGAGAGGGTGAGAGTAGAAGGAGGTCTTAGTCTTTGACAAGATAATAATCTTAAATGATCATGGACTAACCTTATGTGTGGTAGGATGAAACTTATTGACAATGGCTCTACAGAGCAGTAGAGGTCACCACAAGTATAAGCATCTAATGAATCCGACCTGTATCCGAATAATTGAGTCATAGAGTCTTAGTGTTTGATGTCACATGTTTGAGTGCCTACTGTTTTACCTGCTTATGATTTGTTTAATAAATGGCTTGATTAATCTTATGTTGAAAATTATTTTTACTCTAGTTTACCCTATCTGTTTGGTGTGCATTCTCTGTTTTGCTTTTTCTTTTTGCAATGATCATCAAATATTTGGTGTGAGTAGACGTGAAAGCTCCTGGTGGTCGTTCAGGTGATGGAGATGCAGCTGTCTAGATTAGATCTTGTTTTATACTTGTTTGGAGCATAGTTTGTGTACTATTATTTGTAATTTCTTTGTTCTATGAATAATCTTTTAGATAATTGTTCCCTTTTATCCCTTTTAAACTTTGTTTATGATTATTGTTTGTACCTTAGTCTTCATTTTCGTATAACATGGATGAGTGTAATGGTTGAACCCTCTTATGTTTCTTGTTACGTGTTATATTTATATTATAATTATGTGATTCTTTGTTTATTAGAATAGTTTTATATGTGATCTTTGTTTATTAGAATAATTCTATTATAAATTAAAATGTCACGTATGAAATAGACAAATTTATATTTATTTCTGACCCATCATTATCATTCTTAATTTAAACGAGACAAAATCTTAAATAATAATAAATGTAAATTGTTTAACAATTAAGATAGTATGAGAAAAGTTAATATATATTTTTTTTGAATGACAGAGAAGTGTAGATTTGAGATAGATAGGAATGAGATTGGAGACTTGCTAGACATTAATGTGATTAATCATTGTACAAAAACAAATATGACATGGAAATTGGTCAAGGTGTGCATGGATAAGGCTATCTACTATAGATAAATATCAGCGTGATAAGATGTCTACGTAAGATTTTGTATTCCATTATTGAAAGAAAGAATGCTAATATATAACAAATCTACAACTTAAATCACCAATATTTATAAATTTTAATAATCAATACTAACTCACTAATTCAATGTATGAATTATAAACACAATATTTATTATTATAAGAGTCAAGTACTAAAAAGTAACAAACTTCAAAGAATCTGATACTTACACTTTTAAGACACGGGTCCTTGAATGGTTCCATGCTAGCCTCGTGTAACAACCAGATCGCATTTTTCATCTTCAAACTCACCTGATGATTTACCAAAATACCCTTTAGGCTGCCATTACTATTAACCCGCGCGCCAATAAATGTCACGAACTATAACGGTAGTGCCGTCAAGACGCGAAACGGCAACGCGTTTCATCGTATTTCTTAGAAACGCGTTTTGGACGGCAAATTGTTTGTTTGAACCGTACCAACCTTGCAACTACCGCTATGTGCTCACATTTCTCGTCTGAGTTTATTTAAATTAAGGAAAACAGTGATTAGTCAATATTATAATAAAATAAAACTATAAATTAATTGTCGCTCTCTTTTACTTTTTCGGTTTTCTGAGCATTCGCTTTTTCCATTTCTTTCTCTTACCCACTCTTTTCTCTCATTCGCCTGAAAACCTCTTCACCGGCCGGAAATTTTATTCTATTTCCGGCGATTTGTCGCCGCTAGGAGGAGAATTACTGTTGCCTCCTTATTGAACTGGTTACATTTTCTCACAATTTGCCGAGTTTGGTCGTAGAAGGCTTTGGATCTCTCGGAAACCTGGTTTCCACCTTGAACTCGTCGTTTTGGGAGAATGTGGCGAGGCTGAATGTCTTTCACGAGTCGGTCTTAGTCTCCAGGACGGTGATCTAGGGTTTGACTCGGCGATTTGGATTCGTGATTGTTTCATTGCTTTTTTTTTTTTTGTGAAGTTTTTCTTCCGAGTAAACGAAGACGGAGCGTTATAGGGAGCGACTTCGTAATGAAATGGTAGGTCGATCGTACTTTCTGGAAATTTCTGTGTAATTTTGGTGTTTTGATCAATTACATTTATTCAAACTCTGTGATGTGTGCGTGTTGTTCTGGCTTGCCGTTCAGATCCCGAGCATTGTTCCATCTCCGGCGGTTCGGACTCGATTGGTCGTGCTTTGTTTATGTTACCGTGAATATGATTTTTCCAGTATCACTTCGTAATTTGATTTTTCCTGTGTTTCTTTACATTTGTACAATTATTGCCATTTAATTTCTCTATTTGGTTAGAGATTCGGAACTCGTCTCTGAAATTTTTAAGGAAAGTAAAAATAAGAGAAAGGGACTCGTGTTATTTTTCCCCGTCTTTTAATAATAGGAATTTAGACGATTATGTTCTCTCAAGGATTAATAATGTTTTTGTCTAGAAGTTATTTTCTTCTTGGAATATCTTGTGATGGTTCATTGCATTCCGTGAAGAAGTTCGATACCACCTTTTGTTTATTTGGCTTATTTTAAGGTGGGGGGAATGATGTTGAGAAGAGGACACTGTTCAAATTTCAGCGCGTGCATCCATTGATTATTCATATATGTTTATTCAAAAAATAATTTTCCGTTAACCATAATTTGGGTTTCGGTTCGCGAAATTCCGATATAATTCAAATGCTTCTGTTTGACAAAATCTCCAAGTCGGCGTTGCGGTCATTCAGTCGGTGAGTCAATTTTTGTTGTCTTAGCGGTTCGTACATAAAGTTGTGACTTCCGTTTGGCCCAGGGTGGAGTCCTGACGTAACTCTTTCATACTATTTATGACTTTCATTGCCCCACAACAAACACCGTAGGCATCTAGTTGTTGACTCCTCAATGGTAATATGCCAGAGTGATATAGCACTCCCCGGGTCCTTAGTTTTTTTTTTTTTTTTTTTTCCTTTTCTTTTAAATTACATTTTTTTTGTGGGGTCGGGTTGTTTTAACTTGTTGGATTTGGACACTTTTGAAGTGGAGAGGTATCAAAGTAAGAAATTCAGTATGTATTGTTTTGAATTAAAGTACCCCAGTTGTAATCACTTTAAATAAGGGTGGATGTACGTGTTTTCTCATCTTATAAATCTGTTCACTTCATGGGGTTTAAAATCCTAACTTGTTTATGTTTTGAAGAACGTTCCTTTCTCTCTATTTGTCCAAGTAGACAGTTGATGCATCAGAAGTGGTTTATGCATTGATACCTCTTTTTTGTTTATTGTTAATGAATTAAAGTGCAATGCTTTGTTTAGCTTATTTCACCTTAGTTCAGACTTCCAATGATGCTTTTATTGTTATATCTTTTGTCAGTTTATTGTGAGTAGATGAAACTCGTGAGTTTCACTTTGTTCCTATACTTGTGGTTTTTGTGCATACCGTATCTCCTATTTACTTACTGGCTGATCTTGGCTGTTAAATGATGAAAACACTAATAGGTGCGAGGAAGAGTACGTTCATCTATGGAAGCTAGAAATGGGTTAGAATATTTGAAATATAAAAGGCTTCAGCGAGCAAAATCTACTACTGCCAATGCCACAGCAACAAACATTGCTAACATGATGAACAGAAGTGGAGGAGATGCTCTTAGTACTTCTGGATCATATAGTATGAGGTTGCCCGGTGATGCAGGTAGCTTTTCCCGGCGGAAGGTGGATAAGTATGACACAAGTGATCTGGCTTGGACTGAGAAAATTCCAGAGTGTCCTGTGTATTATCCAACAAAGGAGGAATTTGATGATCCCTTGCTTTATTTGCAAAGAATTGCTCCCGAAGCTTCTAAATATGGTATCAGTATGCCCTATTGAATCTATGATTTACTTTGCATTCAATTTAAGATTTGGAGTTGATATGGTTAACTAGGGTTTCTTAGATGTATAAGACCGGCATTGCACTGCCTGTATCACTTCTTAAGTTGATGAGAAGCTTTACCGTGAAGATGAGGGATTGTACACTGATCTCTGTAAAAGCGAAAAACATAAGTGACGAGGGTAGTGTATATTTCAAACTAGCCATTTATACAGCAAAGTTATGGCCTTAGATGTCTTCATTCTTGAAGTTGATATTCTATCATCTATTTTAGTGTAACTATATTTTACACCGAAAGAATAATAAATTGTGATCAGTTGGTAATTCATAATTAATTAAACATTTTAACCTGCTGAAATTTAGAGTTATTTTTATTAGTCAGTAATCATAAAACCCTTTCTGTTTAAAAATAAGGTAGAAACCGTATTTACCTTCACGAACGTGCACATCAAGACCCTAGTTTATCTATCTTATAATTTTGTTTTCTCTTTTACCTGATGTTAATGTTTAGCCCATTCTCCAATGTTGCTTGCTGCATCCTTCATTTTTATTGGCGCATAAACAAGAAGATTTTAGTAATTAGGAAAAAGAAAGTTGAAGTGACATCCTAGAAATGGAAGTTCTTTCCTTGCATGCTATGTATTTAACACTCATTGAGATGAGAGATAATAGAAAATATTAAGCTTTTTTTCTTGTTTCTTGTAGAAGTCCTTAAGAACCCTATCTCAGCACCATAGTTTGTTCTTAAGAGTAAAAGATTGTGATCTTGTGACAAAATACCATCACGAAAGGACTACGTGAAAAAGGTGTAGAACAAATGGTGGTTGAATATTTGGACTGTATTCGCAAATTTTCATCTTTGTCTCTTTAATAATGTATTAAGGTTATTCTTACAGACCTTGGCGTACTGGGTTGAACGTTCCCCCTCTTAGTTTTTTGTTTCCTTTTTATTTTTGGTATGGGTTTTGAGAATTTCTTTTCCTCTCACATGTTCTTCTCTTATTTTGTAATTAATTCTTTTTTTTATATAAATAGTATATTAGTTGTATCATTCAATCGTACATTTGACTAGTGTGTTTTTATGGAAGTTTCAAATTTGACATGGTTTCTCATATATGGCAAGTTGAGCGAACTCACGGATGAAATCTACTTATGAGAAGTACAAGTGACATTTGCTAAATTTACATCAATTATGCCAAGGTTTTAATTTTTTATATTCTAATTATTATTCTCCTTTTCAAAAGAGTAACATCATTTTCCAAATTTGTTTCCCTTTTCATTAAAATCATGAAACCGTAAAACCTTCTGTCTAATCCCATTGAATCAAATGCAATTTAATTTCATTGAGAATCTAGATTCTAAGTTGGATTCTATGGAAGAATTAATGCCATTGTCTTGTCTAACGACTGCTTTCTTTTCATTCTTGTCTTTGGCGCGTACTTCATTTTTCATATCCCTGTTTGTATCATTTTGGTTTGCCTTTACTGAGCTTTTCATTTTGCTAAAGTTTCCCTTTGGTGGTGGAGGGATTCTTTCCCTTGTTTTTTGTGACAAATAACCTAAAGTTCTTGATTGAGTATGGAGTACTTTAGATTTTGTGATTCCCTCAATGGTGTTGAATGAGTCTCTATTTCCTTCATCATAGTTTGGAAGCTATGCTATTCTTTTTTCATTTTCTTATCCTGTTGTTCACTTCGGTTGGAACACGTTATCTGAGTCCGTCTTTTGTTTATAATTTCATGTAACTTTCCAATGAGGGCAACATGAGAGATAATGGAGATGACTTTCGTTTCTTCTGTGCCTTGAGCTTTCAGCTACTCTTAAGCACTTCATTAGTTTGCTAGAACACTTCTCATTTGAGTGAGCATACTAATTTTGCATGCTAAAGCTTCTGCTGCTAACGCCTTTAAAATTATTAAAATGTGAGCGCCCATGTTTTTATTTGTTTTGTATGCTTACCGTTCATGAACATTTCATTTTGTGTTTCATGCTAATTTTTCCCTTGTTCACCCTAATACCTCATAAGTTAGTTTAATAGAATCTCATTTTCTTTGCATTAGTGTAAATATGGAAAGACAAATAGTCAAATAGCCTACGGCATCTGTCATGATTTTTTACTTTTATTTATAACTCATTTCTTTTTCTTTTCTTCATTTCATTCACTTATCTTACGGTTGATAATATAAGGTAAAGAGTGATTACATTTAAAGAATGTAATGTAGAGGTTCAGTCCAAAGAGGATATTTGAGGTGGTTGGGTTTCATTCGATCCTGAAAACTAGCCTTTGCTTTTTCAAGCTAGAAGGTTGTGTTTGAATGTTCCAGTGTTGTTCAAATATATTCTTTTTTGCCTTAAAAATTGGAGTGTTTGAAGCCTGGTATTTAAACAGTGACCTGGTTTTCCTTGGAACCATGTTTGACGACGGAATTCAAATATCATATTTTAAGTGGTAGCCTTTTCTGGGCTTTTTGGAAACCAAATATTTGAACATTATGAGGTGGAATAAAGGCTCTTTCAAAATTCAAAAGCTCTCTAGAGCCCAAATAATTGAATTCTTCATTGTATCCTTGAGTACCAAAGTTGTTTACTTGAATACATGCTTTCAAAATATGTTAATTTTAGCTCAAAATGCACTGATAAGACTTTATTTCTTTCGGGATTCAATTAGTTCATACAGTTGCCATTTTTTGTTTAGAAAGGTTACAAGTTCTTAATTCTATAACTCTTTATTAAGTGGTTGGTCTTGATCTATAACCCTTACTTCAAGTTTATCCTTTCATCATTGTTTAGATGTTGTTAAATCTTTTAGATGAACCACACATCTTTAGAAATCAGACATTTGATTTATGAGGAACCTATTCAGTGATTGAATTAAAGCTTAACTCCATTTGATTTCGTCAGGCATATGCAAGATTATTTCACCTTTGAGTGCTTCTGTTCCTGCGGGGGTTGTTTTAATGAGGGAGCAAGCAGGGTTCAAGTTTACAACTAGAGTGCAGCCCCTTCGTCTTGCCGAATGGGATACCGAAGACAAAGTGGTGTTTTTCATGAGTGGGATGTCAGTTTTCTTTCTGTATATGTCGTTGTTCTACTTTTCATTATCTTTGTCACTTTTGGATTTTGATATGGTTGTAAATAATTCAGAGATTATACATTTCGTGATTTTGAAAAGATGGCGAACAAGTCTTTTGCACAAAGATATTGCAGTGCTGGATGTCTTCCTGCCACATACTTGGAGAAAGAATTTTGGAGTGAAATTGGTTGTGGGAAGATGGAAACTGTTGAATATGCATGTGACGTTGATGGTAGTGCCTTTTCATCTTTGCCCACTGATCAACTTGGGAACAGCAAATGGAATTTGAAGGTTTTAATTCAACTAGTCTCCTTGTTTTTCTTTAAATGTTATGTTCCTTTCCTTGTTTACTTCTCATTTATTTTTTTACAGAATAGTAATTAGAACTAATAAAAAATGCTTTTCGCTCTTGCTTTAATTCGACTGCCTTGTGATAGCTTTTAATTGCTCTTTCCTCACTGAATCACAATCAAGCAAAAATTTCCAATAATAAATGTAGTGTTTTTAGAAAAAAAAAATGTTTCTGATTTTCTTGTACATTTGACTGTAATCTATTTTTGTAAAATTCTGTTCTTAGAAAGTCATTCTGTATTATTTATCAGTTTTCCCTTAGTTGCCTATCCTGGAAACAATGTACAATAGGTAATGCGAACCAGAGGAGTGCGTGTGGGACTGATAGGTTTAGAAAAAGAAGAATTAAGAATTGAAATAAGGAATTTTTATTAAGAATTCATTCATGGTCCTCCTTGTCAATTTGGCAGCAGCATAAGGTTGGGAAAACAATAAAGGAACTAACTTTACAGGGATTCCGAGTGCTCTGCATCCTCCAGCAACTAGGTTCTTTTAATCAGGGTTATGATTCCCTGCATCCCGCTTTTTTTTTCCCCTTTTATACACCTTATAAATTTTGGGCATTGGCTTCTTAGTAATACCCCTATGTAACAGTCCCCTCCTCGTCCTCAAGGTGAAATTCAGGAAATACTTATTGTATTCTGGATGTTGATTCCCAACTGTTCTCAGACTCTAGAATCTTCTTCCACTTTATCAAAATTTCCAATGCTTCTCGGGAATCTTCCCTGATGATCAATGCCAATTCTGTCTGACCATCCAATTTTTGTTCCTCAATCAGCATGTCTGGAAGAGTTTGGGGTTGTACCTGTGACTTCACTGATTGCTTTAATAGATAAACACCAGAAAACTTTGTGAATTCAGCTGGATCTGGACAGCTGCAATCAGTAAGTCAGTTCTTTCGCCTATACTTTCTATTACCTGATAACAGGCATTGAAGCATGGACTTGGCTTCACATTTGGTCTCCTTGCCAAGAACTTCATTTTATAAGGCTGTAGCTTAAGATAAACCCGGTTTTTAACTATAGAGGCAGGGAAACCATGTAGTCAAACTTTCTGAGAAAAACAGCAGCCACTTTGCTAGCTGTAAATGGATGGCTCAATGTTATGAAATGTGAGAACCAGGACAAGGGTTGTTGTATGATGACAAAAGAAATACTTAAATTATAGGGGTATAGAAGTGCAAATTGGGTTGGCAGTCCATTGAGAGTAGACTAGATATTGTGTTGTCATTGGAGAGAATATTATCTCCTGGGAGGGCAAGAAACAAATTGTTGTTGCCTTATTCAGTGCAGAAATTGAATATAAATCTATGGCTTTAGCTACTTTTGAACTTGTGTGGATTAAACAACTTTCCAGAGTTGAAATCCTGTGAAGTTGAGCAGATGAAAGTTGTATTCTGATGATTAGACAGCCCCAATCTTGTGTTTCGTGAAAGTACCAAACATGTAGAGGTTGATTGTCATTTTATCATGGCGAGCAACATGCAAACATTCTCTTGAAGTCCTCCAAAGGACCTGAAATTAAGTTTATATATTCCAAGCTTAGTGCTTACAATTTACATGCTCCACCTTGAGGTGGAGTGTTAAAATGATCATTTCTATTGTATCTTTCAACATTTATAAAGCTATTTTTTTGGTGTACGTAACTAGCCTAAGGATTGACTGTTATAAGATATAACTTTCCCTTATAATGTAATCTTCCCTTTTTCACACACGCACACACACACACATACACACACACATATATACATCAGCTTTGAAATAACTCACTTATTCTTTAATCATCTAGTATTAGCTTGGTAGCCCTATTAGCTTTTAATCAAGTAATGAATTTCAAAATCACACCCTATTAGCTTGGTAGCCCGCTTCTTTTCCTTTTCCCCTATTAATCTCATGTGAGAAATTTAAGGCTCTTTTGATCAATAAGAATGATAAAGTGATGCCCAAAAGATAATGTCTCCACCTTTGAATAGCAAGTACAATAGCCAACATATCTTTCAACTTGCTCGATGTATTCCTTAACCAAACATGTTTGTTTCAGGCTCAACAAGTCTTCAAAAGGATTCTGTATCATAGTGGGTTGAAATCTTTGAATCATCACTGTCTTGAATCCTTCCCAAGAAGGATTTGAGTTACTAAACTCTCACCAACGGAGCCAACTTAGTGCCTTCCCTCCATAGCAAACAATACGGCCTGCATCCTTTCTTCCTGGTTGACACACTCAATTTTAAAATACCTCTTCAGGAGGTTCAGCCACCCAAAAGCATCTTCTGCGTGAACATCGGAATCTTGTGTTTCTTCTACTTGTCTAGTCCTCCACTATCGGATGGGTGTTTTGACCCAACCCCTCTCTGCTTCAGGATAGTCCTCCCTGCAGCCTTTATCATGTGTACACTTCCCCTGGTTTATCTTTTATCATCTACTTTATAGCTTCAAGAATTCCATCCATCTTCTCGAACCTTCCATCTTGCAATTCTTTGAGTTTCTTGCTCTTCCCTGGTAGCCATGATAACTTTTTGTAGGGAATTCTGCTGTGCTTCTGTTCTTGTCTGCATTGTTGTATTGTAATTGTGCTTCCTGAATTGGGAGCTGTGATACCAGTTGATTGCTAGACGAGAAAAAGACGAATTAAGAATAAACATAAGGTATTTTTATTAAGAATTGATTGGTGATCCTCCTGGCCAATTTGGCAAGCTTTATAAGGGATTTCGAGAGCCCTACACCCTTTCATCAGTAGGTTCCAAGAACACTCTAAAAAAACATATGTTCCCCCTATCTAATCTAATCCCCAATTATAATGTTTTAACTATCTATATCAGGGTTATGATTGCTGAATCTCTCCTTTTTCTTTCGTAAACCTTATGAATTTTGGGCTTGGACCTCTTTTCAGCAGCCTTTATAAAGAAAGTTCTATCCACTCCTTTTGAGCACTCATCTTGGGTTGCTTGGCTGATGAACATCCAAGCAATGCCCCCTGTTTACTATTGTAACAGTTTTTCAATTTGTCCATGTTGATGAAGTTTTTTGGCACTTTTAGTGAGATTTTTTGTTGGAATATGGTATGATTGTTTTCGTTGTTTTCTTTGTTGTAAATGTGATCTAGTATTGTATTGTGTTGTTTAACTTTGTGAAGTACATTTTTTCCTATGATCTCAGAAATTTTCGTGGTTGCCCAAGTCTATTTTGCGGCTCTTGGAAACATCAATTCCGGTATAACAGTTATTTTTCTTTGAATGACCAAACCCATGTCTATATTTGTCAATAACGTATTTTGGGCTTTTATTCCAGGGAGTAACAGAACCCATGCTATACATTGGAATGCTGTTTAGCATGTTTGCTTGGCACGTGGAAGATCATTATTTATACAGGTAAATGTTGCTTATTTTCTACATAACATCATCATAGGCTTAATAATGCTAAGAGTCTTGCTAACCAATATCTTGAAGGGCGTCAGATAAGAGAGTAATAGGTAGAAATTTAAAAAAAAATAAAATAAAATTGGGCAACGTGAAAGTAGAAATATTTGAAGGATAAATCTGAAAATGATTTATTAATCTGATGATACAAAATGGATGAAGTCACTCGTATATATAGCCTTTATTACTTTTAATTCAGAAATTTCAAGAGGCAAAATCCTTTACAATTCTCAAGAGTTAAGAATCTAAAAATTCTATTAATTGCAAACAAGCATTTAGAAATCATGGTAATGGTGCATCTGTAACATTTTTAATGAAAGTTTTCTAGGTTTGAAAACTTTGGGCACTGGTTTTCATTTGCCGCATGTTTATTTAATCATATTTATATTGTTATGACAGCGTTAATTATCATCACTGTGGAGCATCAAAAACTTGGTATGGCATTCCAGGTCACGCAGCATTGGAATTTGAAAGGGTGGTGAGACAACACGTGTATACTAATGATATTCTGTCAACTGGTGGGGAAGATGGAGCCTTTGATGTTCTCCTGGGAAAAACAACTATGTTCCCACCAAATATTTTGTTGGAGCATGAAGTCCCTGTCTACAAGGCTGTTCAAAATCCAGGGGATTACGTAATAACTTTCCCCAGAGCATATCATGCTGGCTTTAGTCATGGTAAGATTTACTTCTTTATATTCAGTACATTTTAGTTCCAAAGGATATGTTAAACTTGGAATACCCACAGTCCAACCCACTTATTGTATCAAACACATAATTTATATATTTCCATTAAATTTTAGGCTTCAACTGCGGAGAAGCAGTGAATTTTGCAATTGGTGATTGGTTTCCTTTAGGGGCTATTGCAAGTCAAAGATATGCACTTCTTCACAAAGATCCCTTGCTTCCCCATGAAGAACTTTTATGCAAAGAAGCAATGCTTCTGTATGCAACATTAACACTTGAAGATTCAGACATTTCCCCTGAAGATTTGTTATCTCGTAATTGTGTTAAGATTTCTTTTGTTAATTTGATGCGCTTTCAACATTGTGCTCGTTGGCTGTTAATGAAATCAAGGGCATGTACAAGTGTTTCTTCACATTCCCAAGGTACAATTCTCTGTAGCCTCTGCAAACGGGACTGCTATGTAGCTTATGTTGACTGTGAATGTCACCTGCATCCAGTATGCCTTCGCCATGGTAAGCTTTTGTCAATGCTTTTTACTAATAGATCATTTTGAGTTTGCTCAAGTTAGGTAATGAAGTGCTTGTTTGATTTATCATTTGCTGTTCCCAATATAGGTCTAGAAACGAGTGCATTACAGAGAAAGTTGGGCTGCAACATAATAACCTGTTGTTAGAAAATAGTAGAATTTTAGCTAATTTAGACACGTGTGGAGAAGACTTAGTTAGGAGAGAGTAGATCAGATGTAGGGCAGCCGCATTGCTATATAATTTTAAAAACCACAATTTATGATAAAAATCTATTGTGTTTTAATTTATTTAGCCGATCCTATGTAGTTGGAAAGGCTCGGTTGTATATATTTTTGGTTAAATAAATAGTCAATTCCTCATTCCATATATTGTGCATAATAAGATAAGCATTATATTTTTTTTCTCTTCCTCGGGTTTATTATGTAATGAATTAAAATATGCACGACTTGTTTAGTGATGAAATTTTCTTGTTTTGTCTTTAAATGTGATAATCTAGATGTAGAATCTCTTGACTTCACCTGTGGGACCAAGCGCACACTTTATCTTAGGGAAGATACTCCAGACATGGAAGCTGCGGCCAAGAGATTTGAGCAGGAAGATGGAATTTTGAGAGAGATACTTAAGGAAATGAAAAGTGAAAAAAACATCTATTCATGCCCTTTGTCAAACATGTTCCAGATGGCCGAGGCTAATGGATATACACCGTATTGTGAGATGAAATTTGATTCTACTGCTAATTTTTGTACCACCCCAAAGCTGTCAACAAACAACAATCAAGAGCATATGCGAAGTCAATTTGTTTCAAGACCTGAGGTATCTTCTGCTTCATCTACGCTATGTTCTCTTTCCAAACCTCCTGAGATCTCAGCTTCCAATATCGTAAGTCATTGTCTATGGATTTAAGATTATCATTTTCATACTCCTGTATCAGGAGTCATATTTTTTTCTCCGTATCCTTATTGCAGGATGAGGTGCATGCTAACATGAAATTAGGCAGTCCTGATTTTGAAGAGAATTGTGAAAGAATATCCAATAATGCTTCTGAGTCTTTTCAATCCTCTGTTCAGTTTGAATGCCTTAATAAATCTATGGGTAATGTGCATAGATTAGAGAAGAAGCTCATTGTGGATAACAAGAGTGACGATTCTGATTCAGGGATTTTCAGGGTTAAGCGCCCTTCTTCTCTTAAGGCAGAGAGGAGAAATATAAGAGGTGCTAAGTTTTCATCAAATTCTGGACAGCAGGTATTGTTACATATTTGAACTATATTTAAAAATTTGTTTTAGATATGTATTGTCAGTCTAAGTTTTTATAATGTCAACCAATAAAAAATCATCATTGGTATTTCTTAGGTGAATGATTCTGTTGTTTATTCTAATAATTGTGGACACTAAACTAGTCACCAATTGAGTACATCATTACCTTAATGTAAAATAATTGTGGCACAAGGATTTGTGATTTTGTTAAGCATAAATATGTTAAAAAGATTAATTGGTCTAATCCCAATATCTTGTGCAGATAAGATCTAGCCAAGAATTTAACCTTTCGGGTTTTCAGCATTCTCTATATCACCATCTAATTCTTTTTGCACGAATGCATTTGCCATGATGACATATAATAGTATGTATATGAGCAGGAACTCAAAGAATTGAAGAAAGACCTTGACGAAGGAAGGAGTGTGGCAGTGCCAGCAGTAGATATGAGCAAAAGAAAGGAAAGGAGTTACAAATATAGTGACAATGGTGAAATTTGGTCGAGGGAGAAATTTGCGAGGGGAAATAGCATTCCCGTATCCGTAAGATATAAGAAGAGAAGTAATGGGGAAGTTAGTAGACGACGACATCATTGCCAGACAGATAGGTTGCTGCATTCCATAGAGGTTGCTCCAAAGCGCCTTAAAACTCGAGACCCTTCATTTATGGGGTTAAACAGCAGATTGAATTGAGTTTTAAGTTGTTGGCTGACTTTACTAACTTCATTAAAGCTAAATGGGCTTTCTAACAACAGGCAAAATCCTGGAAGCAATGCCAAATACTTAACCAAATAGAGACAAGAATACATATTCTTTGTGCAGGCAAGGTGATCTTTGGGTTCTCAGGTCAGGTTTTTCACGATCTAGAGCATAGAATTGGGTTTCTGATTTAAATGTAAATGGTCATTTTTTTTTTTTGTTGAGATAAGTCGTTTAGGTCAATTTAGGGACTCTGGTCCCCCCATTGTTTTCTCAGTTCAGTGCATTAGCCTCTTGCCGTTGTCCACGTTCATTCATTCTTTTTATAGCCCCTTGTACCTAGAACTATTGGAATAAACTTCAGAGAAATTCTTCATTTCTTCTGATTCGTGTTCTTTTCAATTTTTATGCTTTCGCCCATTATTCATTGTAATATAATTTGCACCGTTGTCGACGATTAGGATACTTTTAATTTTTACATTCCGGTTTATGAAATTTTAAGAATCATTACAATTTCAATAATAGGGTCCTATGATTATACATATAAGAGATATGTAAGAATAAGAACTTGTTATTTTATTTTATTCGTATATCTTTCATATATATATATATAAACAAAATATTTATAATATTTGAATCTTGATTTTTTAATTTAAAATAATAACTAGTTTTTAAAATTGAAAACTATTTTTTAAAATGGAAATATTTCTTAAAAATTAATTTAAATAAAAGAAAATATTAAGTAAATATTTGCAATCGTAAGTCATATAATTAATCTTATATTTTCTGCAAAAGCAATTGAAAAAGTAAATTGCATTATAGAAAAGATGAGTAGTAAGGAAGACACGAAATACAAAGGTCAAGGTCTATGTTTGAATTATTATCAGCGCTTGAAGATTATTGTTTTGTTGGAGCAAACCAAACTACAGTCTATGCTAATTATTACTCAATAGGAGCATGCTCTTGAGTCTGATGATAGTGAATTTCAAATGGTTTGGACGAAGTTTAAGTTTACCACATCATTAGAAAGTGTTCTCAACCTTGTGTGAGTGAGTTGGAAGATACCTCTTTTCTATCATCGGATCAATTAAATCAAGCTAAGGGTGTTCTCTTTATCTTTTATCGCAGTTTACAAAATGGTTAATCGACAATCACATGTGAGCAAATCAAAAATAGTCGTCAAATGACTTTACCGTGATTTTTTTTCTAAAAATAAGCCACAAAATTATTGTTTTGAGAATTTTCCCTTTCCAAATATAGATTTATGCAGGATGCGAGCTTAATTGAGTGCTTATTAAACAAATATTTACATAAATTATTGATAATACTAGAATTTCTCATTATGTAAATTTATTTTCGTTCTGTATCATTTGTTACATGACCTTTGTCATACTTGAAAAGGAGAGGAAATGGAAAGAAGTTATAGTGATTTGGTGAAGTAATTTCTAATATATTTTCAATTGCAACTCCAACTATAACTACTAAGCTATTTCTTTTCTTCTTCTTTTTTTAAGTTAATACATTTGTTATTACAAGTATAAATGAATTAGGTCGAGGTTATGTTATTTGTGATCTATTTGAACTTGATTCTTTAAGAGGATGAGACTTGCGATGTGTATGGATTTATTAATTTACAAACTTTCTCTCACAAAAGGAATGCAATTTTATTATTTAAATTAATCAATTTTTAATCATAATGATTCAGAGACTTATTAATGTTTAAATTGCAAAATTAAATTTTTTACTATACCAATTTAAATTTAAATATTGTAACATCAAATTGCCTAAAAACTTAATTACTTATGAAATCACTCTAATTTATATTAGTGTAAAATTTTGCCATTCTTATTTATTATAATTATGAAGTGTTTGATATTAATTCTTCTCCTTTTGACATAATAAGAAAATCATACATAAATTAATTGAAAGTCAAGTAAAAATAAATTATATTTTCTTAAATTTACAAAGTCATAAGTAAATAACTAAAAAAACAAAAACTATCCATTTAAATCCCACACATATAATCAAGGGATAGATTTGTTTCACATTTGGCACTTTTTATTTTTATGTTTATGTTATGTCATTACAATTTCTTAATTTTTTGTTTATGATGGTGACTATAATACGAAAAAATTAACTTGCAACTTTTAACATATTAATTAACCAAATAAATTTGTAAATAATTTCAATTACTACTTTTAAATGGGGTGTAGTGAACCATACAACTTTACTATTTTAGGACAATATCTCTTAATTGAATTTGAAATTTGAAAGATTTCATATAATTGTTGTTATTAGAAATTAATTGTATTTGATAATTACAAATACTTTCATGAAGGACTAAGCTTTTCGGATTGGTTTTAGTGTAATTTCATTATGGATTATGAGGTTATATTAAAATAGTGTCTTTATTCTTTTGATTATTGTTTTGGTTTTCATTTATCTGTCTTTTATTTCTGAATCACATAAAAAGTAATGGTTTTTACATCATGGCTAATTAGTGTGATGTTATAATCTATATGCATGTTGATCATATGAGTCTAAGGGTTTTTAATTTTAATTGAGAATGTGGTTCGATTAAATTTAGAGACTTTTATGTGATTGAATGAGTTTTTGCCAATGATTAAGAATGAACTTTGATTAAAGGTAAAAACTTTAACAAGAATTCATCAAGAATGTACTTTGGCTAATTAGTTATTTCCTTGATATTGGAGGGAAAAGAATAAACATGATTAGGCATAGTAATATTTAATTATTTAATTGATAATGTACTTTGGTGTTTTTTACTATAATTAATCTACAAAGTTCTTACTTTTAATTTAAAATGTACTTTGGTTAATATTGAGAATGTCAACAAATTAAGTGAGAATTTACATTGATTAATTTGAAAATCTAAGAGAATAATTAATTAAACGATAACCAGTGAATAATCTATTTTGAAAAGAAATGGAATCATTCTATTTTCTTTATCATTGTGTTATATCTTTTTATCTTTTTTCAACTTTATGTCTTTATTTCTTATTTTATTTTATTAACCCTTTTGTATAGTTTTTAAAATAAATAATTTGTTAGAAATCAATTTTGTGTTCGTCGGGAGATGATGACTTTGGGTTATTTTACCTTTTCTATTTTGTTGACTACTTTCTTAACAATACTGAAGTTATTATAGATAAGTAGTATTAATTTGATTCGGTCAATGACCATTATCAGCTCCCAATCGTAATCGAGATGTAAGAGGAATGATTGTTCGTCCCCATGGAGAGCTCAAGGGATCAATGGTTCGCATGTAGAACCTCGTTATCGGTCTCACGATGGGCGTTAATGTTTTAATGTCAAACCTAATGATAGAACCATTGTCAATCACCGTACATTCGAGGTCAGTGGTGAAACTTGGACAAAAAATTTAGGGGTGCCAAATTAGATTTTTTATATATAATTTTTTTTTAGTTAAAAAAAGAACTTTTCATTTTCTCTCTTCATTTCTTCTGCTTAAAACAAGCATAGTAGAATTCAAAAAAATATGTCTATCATTCGTTATTATATCATGATACCAAACCATGAATAACATTTTAGATAAACTCTTCCTACCTCATCAATTTCATTTGATGGGTATTGTGAAATTTGATGACGCTTTTCCCGGATCGCGTTCTAATGAATTTTTAAATTCATTATATGTAACTCTAAGAACTTTAGAGATTTGTTTATCTTTGTTTTGAAATCTTAGTTCTCAAGAAAATTCTTAAGTTTAGTTAATGTAGATGCATTTTTTTTCATCTTTATCACAATTCTTCTTTAAAAAAAATCAATTCTTTTGCTCTTTATCATAAATTTTCTAATATAAATTTATCACCTCTCACCTATTTAGAAAATGATAAAATTTATATTCACAAATCACAATTATCACATTACAAAACATAACAAAACTCATACCTCTTTAATTAAATAAGCAACACTATATAAATTAAAAACTTTAAAAAATTTACCACAGGCAGGAAAACACAAAATTCCTAAATTTCATAATTAAGGGTTTACTAATTTGGAAAAAAAAATATAATTAGGTTCATACCAATTTCATAAAAGAATCCCTAAAATCATAATTAGGGTTTATAATAATTTCGGATAAACATCCTAAGAAGAACCATAAATCTAACATACATAAATCATTATAAGATACTAACCTTGACATGCGAGAGATCATGCAAAAATGTATATTTCAATCTCAATCTATGTGTTCTCCAACCTCTATTTCTCAATCTACCTCTTTTGTATTTTTTTTCCTCATATGGTAGAAAGATCTTATAGCAAAAACAAAACCCTAATCTCTTTTATAAATCAATGTTTCCATTAAATTTTTTATTTTTTATTTTTTATTATTATTTTCAATAATATAAAATTAATATATAATTATAATTTAATATATATATATATATATATATATATATATGATAATGTTAATTTTTACCATTATCCAAGCTATATTTCATTAGCAAAATCATCTCTTCCAAAGCTTTTAACCTACTTAATCCTCAATTTTACCTTACTTTTG
>Ga0214542_1006857_pt1 | contig 20341 bp, 20 predicted proteins | sample CNSS1metaG_FD_160096 | JGI IMG/M metagenome (GOLD analysis project Ga0214542, IMG submission 160096) | Root nodule microbial communities from cowpea collected in UCLA plant growth center, Los Angeles, California, USA - CNSS1 | ecosystem: Host-associated > Plants > Roots > Nodule | place: USA...
GCTCGTATCCCCACGTGAGAGTAACTTGATATGAACCTCCCCGCTCATATCATCACATGTCACACCATCCATGAACCTACCCGCTCATGGCACAGCATCTCCCGATCCAAGCAAAGCATCATTGTCAGTCAAAAACAACACACCAAGTAAAGAACAACAGTGTTTCCGCCTGGCCCGGCCCACACGCCACCAGGCGAAACTGTTCCAGACCGCCTGGCGGTATTCACCTCCCGCCAGGCTCCAGCGTCCTCCCAGACCCCACTGTTTTCTCGTCACCGCCTGGCAGAGCACACCGTGCCGCCAGGCGCCAAGCGATACAGGGACCCCTGACGCTAGTCTCATCGCCTGACGCACCTACCCGTGCCGCCAGGCGCCGTATCAGTAGCAGAACCCCTCTGGTTTTTTTTCTACTATGGTTAGTCTCACAACTATCCGAAGTATCAAGCACCTAATCTTTACCATGGCCAAACCTGCAATTCAAGTTTTCACAGTGACTGGACATTAACATATTAAAGCAACTTCTTTCATATCTACGAACACAGTCCAAAGCTCAACACCTTCTTTCACACTACCATGTACCCTACCCTGAAATAGCCAAAGCTTTACTCTCAGCATCATTAGAATACTTCCCCCATAATTCCTCATGCATAATCATTCCCTATCACATTTTTCTCTAGTGCCTATAACTCTAATTGCATGAGATTTATAACCTGACCAATGGTCATCCCCTAGTACATATATCCTCAATTGTTACCTAAACATCAATAAGTCATATTCAGTATCTATCCGATTACACATAAACGAACACTATGCTTCCAAAACAGAATCTCTTAACTAAAATTTTCCCTTTTCCCTTTCTTCCTTAGATAATCCATCTAACATCATAAGCTACCATCCTCACGATTATTCATCATGGTATTTCGTCCCTTTCCACATTACCAAATTATCGTAAACCTCACACACTCCAAATTCCCTTCAGTTTCTATTTCCAAAATCCCGCAAAACAGCCCCTGCCCGCGCTATCGCCTGGCGGCGCCTTGTTGGCCGCCAGGCGGATCATCAGTACCTGCATAAACTAGGCTTATTCATACCTACGACAGAGTCCATCCTCTTTCTAGTACTCATTCCCATTACTTATATTTTCCAAACTATAACAACACATATATAATTGACTAATTTCCTGCCCTTAACTCAATCCATATAGGCCGCTCGATCTTTAACCTCGGGAATAACCTAATTCAATTCATGCACGAGTATACCTAGGACTTTACCATTCCCCAAATTTCAACTGATTTCAAATCAACAAGGTATCCAATGAAAGCTATATGAATCAATTTCAGAACCCATAATGGTTCTCATACATACAGTATCACAAATCACGAAGATAGAACGCGAACAGTGTCGCGCCGCCTGGCAGAAATTCATCGCCGCCAGGCGGATCATGCCAAAACAAGAACAACACAACAAACCTGATGAGCCGCCTGGCGGTACGGGATGAACCGCCAGGCGGTTTCTGGAAAAATCCAGAAACCTCAATACAACAGTGCAGAATTGACGCAGTGATCATACAATGAGCAAAGACATCGCGTAGTTATTCAATTACAATTAAAAGGACAAGAAAAACAACTCCCCTAACCTGGAATTTGCTTCAATTTGCGAATCAATGTGTGCGTACTCCAATCGAAATCTCCTTGCCCTTGCTCACACTCCCACGTTAGTTCCTCTCCTTACTTTCCCTCTGTTTTCAATCCTAAACCCACCAAAACTTCTGTCCAAAGTTCTCCCACGTACCACCGCACCTCTCTTTTCACTAATTCCCTCTCTCTCTTGGCTTATGGGTAACCTATTCACTCATTTACTTTCCCCAAAACGAAAATTATTTAAAAAGGGTCTAATAACCATTGGGTGGATCATCCAATCTGATTTTTCAGTCCCTTAAACGAATAGGTTAAGCTGCCCCTTTCAAATTCCATGCAAAAATAAAATTTGGCAAAAAGAAATTATTTAGTCCTCACAAAGGTTTGAACCCACTCTCATGCACATACCAAACCAAGGCCACACCACTCAACCAACACATGTTTCATGATCAATCCCACAATTTTAAGGATCTATCATCATTCATACGCATTCAATATATAAACACACAAAAATGCATAATTTAAATAACACCCAAGTGGCACACATAGGACTTGAACCCAAGTCCTCACACACAAGAAGGTACTCTCAACCTCTTGAGCTAGTACTTTTCCACGTCATAGTTCTCCACATTTATTACTTTGAATATTCTCATTACCCGTCCTAATTAAATAATTAATTAAATAACTATTTAATTTTCCCGGGTCTTACATCTAAACTCTGTCTTCATGGCCTTCAAACCACACTTCAAGCCTTCCTTGATTCATGGCATTGGGAGAGGATGGAGTAGGTGGGGTAGAGCTTTCATCATATGAGAAGGCTGTTCGTGATGTTCTAGGCATGGTGAATTGTAGGTTTGGCTTTTACTAGCAAATGAGAATGCCAATGCATTATGCTTATTGTAACATCCCGTTAAGATATTACGAATTTTAAATAAAAAGTAAAGAAATATTACATCAGCTTCATATATTAAAGCATCATTTCCCAAAAACGCGAGAAATTTAAAATTTAAAACCAAATAAAAGTATGTCAATTACATAAAAAACTTGTTTTTATAACAAGTCCATAATCAAAACGAAAGTTTATAATCTAAAAATCCATAATCAGATAACTTTATAAAATTCTTCCAACTAGCCCACGCTCCGAGCCTATGCCTCACCAGAACCACCTGTAATATCATCTGCTCCTGTGTACCGCGTACACGATCATCGCCAAACACAAGTAGATAGGGTGAGCTAATATAATAATCACATATAAATGTATATATCATTCACATACTTATAAAAAAAACATAAAAAGAATTCTCTCCCTTCATCCCACCATGCCACAACCATGTTGATATCAACTCACATTAAAAGAGACTCATCCTTTCCTTCCACATGGCCATAACCATGTGATGTCAATTTACATCAAAGGAAACTCATTCCTTTCCTTCCACATGGCCACAACCATGTTAACAGTGTTCTACATCTTCTAGTGAGTACCTCAAGGCGTCTTGCTGCCACACCTATCAGCCACAACCGATAGAGCACGTGCGGGAAACCATGCTACCGATCACACACCGTAATGCCATGTGGAGTTCCCAATACGAACATAGTCCGTAACGTCCCAAGACTACCAAACTCGTCAACTAATCATTGAGGAGGCAATCCATCTGGACCCATCCGTACTGGCCACAACCAGCACACTCACACTGGCGTCTTGCTGCCACACCTATCAGCCCAACCGATAGAGCACGTGCGGGAAACCATGCTACCGATCACACACCGTAATGCCATGTGGAGTTCCCAATACGAATATAGTCCGTAACGTCCCAAGACTACCAAACTCGTCAACTAATCATTGAGGAGGGCAATCCATCTGGACCCATCCGTACTAGCCACAACCAGCACACTCACACTGGCAACACTCGCCAACCCGAGCCACAACTCAAGAGTTCCTCGTGTTCATCCGCTATCCCGAGCCACAACTCAAGGGATGTCATTCCAGGCCACAACCTAGAGAATGCCACGTGCTTAACCTCTATCCCGAGCCACAACTCAAAGGATACGTTCTGACCCACAACTCAAGGAACACCAGCAAGCCCACCTTTGAGATATCTTAGAAGTCTTGTAGACCCCGCATCACTATCAAACCCAACTCAATCTGGTACAACATTATCAATTGGCTTGAAAAGGCATCATTATACTCTTCTTTGCTTAGGCTAAAAGCCTTCCTTTAAACACCACAACCTCTCTCGCTTAAGTTAGATCCATTCTCCTGAGCGAGCACATTGCACAACAGCAGTCCACGAACTCTCACTTAAGCGAGCTCCTTCTTGCTTGGGCGAGACCATCCTTCGCCCAGGGCTGATGTACCTCACCTAGGCGGCGAGTTAAACAACACCCCCAACATACCACAACTTCTTGCTTATGCGAGAAGGCTCGCCTGGGCGAGAGACTCTGTCGCTCAAAACAGAACTTCACGACTGAACGAGACGCTTAGGGGAAAATAAGGAACCCCCACGATTTCTTGCTTAGGCGAGGTACACTCGCCTAAGCGAGATGGCCTGTCGCCCAAAACCAAAACTTCCCACCCGAGTGAGATGCTCGAATAGACACAAATGTAAGTCTTTGTTAATCTCGCCTAGGTTAGCTTGGCTTGCTTGAGCGAGAGTTGCAGACTTTTGAACTGTGACGCAACCAGATACCAACAAAAGATGCACAATTTGCATACCAATTCATACCAGTCATTTGGGAACCATGCACAAACAAATGAACACAATGTATACCACACATAGTCTCCAAAAGAATATGAGTTAGAGCCACAATTAACATATTCAGTGCATGAACCCCTCACATTCATATAATTAGGTAATAATTTGGATTAATAACACCAAGACACCCAACCCACAATTTAACATCATATCTGGCACGAATTTCATGTCCTAAATTCATCAAAAATCATGTGCATATACAACAATACGAAAATCTGGGTTCAGCTCCCCTAACCTGGAATTTCCTTGCTTAACTTTGAAATTGAAAGGTTCCTTTGATCATTAAATCTTACCTTATCACCACTTCAATTAGCCTCTTCTAATTCACTCTCAACTCACTATTTTACCTTGAATTTATGTACCTCACGGAGCTTTCTGAAAACCAGCCTCCCAAAACCCTTCTTTTCTCTCCAAATTTACCTTTTATAGGTCCTCCTTAATGTGGGTAATGCAAAAAAAAAAAACGAATCTTGTTTAATGGTGATTTTAATTGTTGCTATTCAAGGCCATTATTTAGTGGTTTTTCAGCCCCCCTTTTGGCTGCCCTTCTGCTAGGGTTTTCTCTACCCTTCATATTCATGCCACAACTAATTTTTAACAAAAAGGAGGTTAAATTTGGGTTCACCAAGGTTCAAACCCATACCACGCTCATCATCAAATCATTGCACAACCACTCAAGCAATTCATATTTAGTGAAAATTCCTATCAATATAGGGTTACATTATCCCTCCACATAATCAATCATATTTTTAAAAATAATAATAAAACCACAACACATAATTGGCATACATAGGACTTGAACCCAAGTTCTCTCACATAATAAAATACTCTTAACCACTTGAGCTAGTATTATTTCACGTCACATCAATCAATAGTTAATGCCATAAATGCTCCCACTACCCGCATTTATTAATTAATTATGTAATTAATTAATTAATTTTCATGGATCTTACAATTATACAAATATTTATAGAATCAACATGTTGATTTTCAAAATTAGTCAATTAAATTGTGCAGATATTTTGTTGTCAATGCAGTACAGGAAATCATAGCAATTAAATGTGAGAGAATATGTATCAAAGAAGCAGTGATGTGTTTCCCATGTGTTTTATGAACAATCCACTCACAAACAGTTCACATCTAATGCATACACATTGAAAATCATGTAATTAAAGCACTTTATGGTCAATGCAATCTGAAAAGTTGATTTTAGATGATGTAATAGCTGTTACATGCTGCTACTACAATCCAAAAACAGTCATGTGATGCATACTTTGACTAGTTAATCAGTTAAAAACAATTCAAGCAAATCCACATCAACATAAGTGATTTTAACATATGAAAATACATAGTCAGTTGACTAAAACTGTACCAGAAAACTGATTTTTGGTGCAGTGACAGTTTTAAGTGAAATCTATGTGTCAAATTTGCAGTTTTAGCTGACTAAAAATTTCAGATTACACGAAATTCATACTAGACCAATTTAAATTAAATATATATGCTGTTTTGTGAGATTTAACAGATTGAAACAGTTCCAGAACACAAATTATGCAAATTTTGACAGTTTAAGTGAAATCTTTGTGTCGAATTTGCAAATTTAGCTGACTAAAATTCTGGCGGTTTTCAAATTATGCAGATTTTACCACTTTAAATGCAGCACACACATGATCTAATAAGATTAACAAGCCAAACATATATCAACATACATTCTTCATGTCAAGAATACCTAATTCAGTTCTAAGCTTATTGAATCTATCACGTGCATGTGGTTTTATGAATAAATCCGCCAATCGATTTTCGATTTTCACAAACATGATTTCAATATCACCTTTTTGAATATGATCTCTTATGAAATGATGCCTTATTTCAATGTGTTTAGGTTTAGAATGCTGAATTGGATTCTTAGTTAGGTTGATTACACTTGTATTGTCACAATAAAGAGGTACCTTCTCTAACTTTACACCATAATCTATAAGTTGAGGCTTCAACCATATGCTTTGAGCACATGCATGTTAAGCTACTATGTACTCAGCCACAGCTGTAGAGAGTGCCACACAAGCTTGCTTCTTGCTAGTCCATGAGATTAGGCTTGATCCAAGTATATGGCATGTACCACTTGTGCTTTTCCTATCCAATTTGCACCCTACATAGTCTGAATTTGAAAAAATACTAAGAACAATGTTAGATTCATTAGGATACCATAATCCAACATTAGTAGTCCCTTTCAGATACTTGAGAATCCTTTTTGCAGCTTTGAAGTGTGATTCCTTTGGATTGGATTGAAATCTTGCACACAAGCAAACACCAAATTGTATATATGGCCTATTAGTAGTTAGATATTGCAAGGAACCAATTAACCCTCTATATTTGGTTGAATCAACTTGTTGTATAGCTTCATCTACATCCATAAGGAAGTTTGTAGCAATTGGAGTGGCAGCCTCTTTGCAATCCTCCATTTTGAACTTTTTTAGTGGGTCAAAACAATATTTTGATTGGCTTAAAAATGTCCCATGCTTGAGTTACTTCACTTGCAGCCCTAGGAAGTAGGTTAGCTCACCCATCATAGACATCTTAAATTCTCCCTGCATAGCTGCAACAAACTCTTCACACATGGAGTTATTATTTGATCCAAAGATTATATCATCTACATATACTTGAACAAGTATTACATCACTTGCATGCTTTCTAATGAAAAGTGTTTTATCAACAACACCTCTAGCATATCCTTTAGATAAAAGAAAGTTGCTTAACCTCTCATACCATTGTCGTGGTGCTTATTTCAAACCATATAAAGCCTTTTTCAATTTTTAAACATGATTAGGATAAAGGTGATCTTCAAAGCCAGGGGGTTGTGATACATACACTTTTTCATTTAAGAAACCATTCAAGAATGCACTTTGTTAGGAATCCAAGTATGAGTCTAAGTCCCACATTGGCTAGAAATGAGAAAGTAGAGCACTATATAAGAAGAAAGACCTATAAACCCATTGTCTTAAGGTTTTTGGGTTGAGAGTGGTGTCAATTTCTTATGTGGTTGGGCTCAGGTCTCATTGGTGTTGTATCTCCCTAGTGATACCCCCTCCTTAAAAACCTAACACACTTTTCACATTCATTTGAGAAAGTTTGAAATTACACATGCATGCATATGATAATAATAACCTCACAGCTTCTAGCCTAGTTATAGGTGCATATGTTTCATCAAAATCAATACCCTCCTTTTGATTATAACCTTTAACAACTAGCCTAGCCTTATTCCTAACAATGTTACCATTTTCATCCATTTTATTCCTAAACACCCATTTTGTACCAATCACATTCATTGCATCAGTTTTAGGAACAAGAGACCACACATCACTCCTAGTGAATTGATTAAGTTCATCTTGCATAGCAACAACCCAATGACTATCACATAATGCATCATTCACATTCTTAGGTTCAATTTGAGAAACAAATGCAAGCTTGTGTCTAGTGGATACTCCCTGTTCTATGTCACCAATTATGTTGTCCTTTGATAATCTCCTGGGTTCATTAAATCTTCATCCACTCTACAAGAAGCATACTACCTTGGCTTCACATGTCAACAAGTGTCTTGTTTGAGGGCTTTCATTTATCTTACCATCTAGATAACTCGGTGCCTCATTTGAGGTCTCTTCTTATGTTGCCATCTAGATAACTTAGTGTGTCGTTTGAGGTCTTTTATTTATGTTACCAACTAAGTAACTTGGTGTCTTGTCTAAGGGATTTTCTTATGCCACTATCTAAGTAATTTAGTGCCTCGATTGAAGGCTTTGCTTATGTTACTGTCTAAGTAACTTGGTGCCTCGTTTGAGGGCTTATGGTGCCACATTTATGGGCTTTATGTTATCGTCTAGGTAACTCAGATGTTGCCTTTACAGGCTTAACTTGTGCTGCCTCCTCTTTTCAATTGAATCTAATAGACTAGAAAGTTTGGATGTAAATGTTGCAGACCAGTACACTTTCAGTCGATTAAAATATAAAATAGCAGACTAATTTATTCTTTAGTGGAAAATGAAGACTTTGCAGTGAGGAAAACCTTGGTGGACCCGAGCAGTTCAGTGGATATCCTATACTGGGGCACGTTCCGAAAATTAAGAATTCCAAAAGAAGAAATCCAACAATACTCAGAGCTGATCGTGGGGTTTTTAGGGGAGCGATTGAATACGAAGGGCTACATTGATTTCCTCACCAAATTCAGAACAAGGAGAATGACGCGAACGGTAAAGATTCGATACCTTATTGTTTATGCTTATACCTCTTATAATATTTTGCTAGGGAGACCTTTGTTGAACATGCTCGGTGCAGTGGTATCCATATATCACCTGGCTATGAAGTTTCCATCAACTTTAGGGACATATTCACTGTACATGTATACCAGCCAATTGCGCGCAGATGCTATGCAGACAGCCTATGAGAAAGACTCAGGTCGCCTCCCGACGCACAATGAATAATGTCGAGAAAGTTGCAGGAGAAGAAGGAGTAGACTTGGATCCTCGAGTGAGCAACAAGGTGAGAGTAGAGCCAATTGAGAGCATAAAAAGATTCCATTTTGGTGATGAGCATCGATACACCCATGTCAACAAGACGCTTGTTGTAAGACCCTTGAAAATTAATTAATTAAATAAATAATTAATTAATAAATACGGTAGTAGAGCCTTTATGGTATTAAATAATGATTGATGTGACGTGGAAAAGTACTAGCTCAAATGGTTGAGAGTACTTTATTGTGTGAGAGGACTTGGGTTCAAGTCCTATGTATGCCAATTGTTGGATAGGCAGAGAAGTATGAAAATCAGTGTGAATTGAGAGTGTGAGTGGAGCATTGAGGCTGAATTGAGAGAAGCCAAGGAAGGTCATTGGTGAAGTAAGGGAGAACCAAGGGCTACTCAATTTGTAAGTAAAGGAAACCAGGTTAGGGGAGTTTTATTTGTTAATGTATATGTGCGTGAATATATGTATGATTGGTTGAATATCTGGATGCCTGCTTTAGATTTCAAATTGTGCAATTTCACGTTTCTGGAAATTTTCCAGAAATCACCTGGCGGACGATGAACTGCCGCCAGACTACACATCCTTTTTTGCTTGTTTTCTGGGTTCCTGAGAGGAATCGCCTGGCAGCTTTGCACCGCAAGACGACGCTTGACAAACTTACCCAGTTGCTCAATTTTGCTTGAGCTGCTTGGCGGAGATGAACACCCGCCAAGCGACGCGATCCAATTCTGGTTCAGTTTTGGTATTTTGAGTGTTCTAGTTGGACTCTAAACGGAAGGGAAGGCGTTCTTAACCTTTAATGGCATATTGGACTATAGAAATTGGGAATTTTACCGATAATTGAATATAAATTGAGAGAGAGAGAGAGAGCTATCATGAACATTTTTAGAATTGGAAGAATTGGGGATTTTGTAAAACTGGGCGTATTAGTTGGCAATCATACTAAAATTGTTGTTGGAATTAGTCAAGGTGATTAATGGGGTCACTGTTATCGGGTCTTTGGAGAGAAATGACTAAGATATATAGAGAAAAATATCGGAGAGGTGTGAGAGGTTCCTCGTAGGTGCGGATATTCTGGCAAAACTGGCTAGAAACACATGCACCGCTTGGCCGGCTTGGCGGCACGGGGCTTGCTGCCAGGCGCCAACGCAAAGTCAGTAATTCTGCGTGACTGCGGGTTGTAGTGTTAGTTTTGGGTTTTGTTATAGGCTTATTTAGAATTGGAAGGCTGGATTTTATGTTGTTTTAGAGTAATTGGAGATAGAGTCCTAGAGCAAGAATTAAAGTGGTCCAATTAGCTTAAAATTGATGTATTAGCTGTTCTAAGACTTGTATATATATATATAAATCGTGGCATAGTATGAATGGTGGATTTGGGAAAGTTGGGTGCGAGGGGACCATAAACTTGACCATTTGTGATTTGGGTCTAGATTAAGAGTGAAGTGTTGGAACCATGTAGATAGTAGTACATGGAAAGTGAAACCAAAGCTAATATTGGAATGGGTGTGAATGGTGACCTATATAAGAATAGTTGTCTTGGAATGAGTTGGGAAGGGCTGTAATGACTAGAGCCAAGATTAAGGAATAAGCACTGTGAGTGCATTGTGGTATGGTAGTGATGATTAAGGTTAACCTTCAGGAGCCAATTTTGTACACTTGTGTGGTTGAACTCAGACGGAAGTAGGAAACTGGATAGTAAGTTAGCCACTGGAAAAGCGATTCAACTAGATTAGTGAAAGGCATCGAGAACCTTGATGCCTGGATTGAGGAATCAAAGTTGTGCAAGAGTACACATAAACCAAAATTGTGTAGGTACTGATACAGCGCTTGGTTATGGGTTTAGACCGCCAAACGATAACAACAGCGTTAGTGGGTTACTTGAGTATGTGCGCCTGGCGGTGTGGGCTGTTCCACTAGGCGATATCTACAAGGTTGATAAATCAGAGGCGCTATGCGCCTGACGGTACGTGTCCCCCGCCAAGCGGTCTGGAAGCGACTACGCCTGGCGGTATGTGTCCCCTGCTAAGCGATTTTGCTACTGCAGCCTTGGGTTGCTGATTTTGTATACGTGATCTACAAGGCTTTTAGGATACTTTAAAAATCGACCTGATGGTGTTCCTTGAGTTGAGCTCGGAACATATCCCTTGAGTTAAGCTCAGGATAGGGGTTAAACACGTGACATTCCTCGAGTTGAGCTCAGAATGGCATGCCTCGAGTTGAGCTCGAGATGCCGGATGAACACGAGGAACCCTTGAGTTGAGCTCGGGTTGGCGAGTGTTGGTGGTGTGAGTGCGCTGGTTGTGGCTAGTACGGATGGGTCTAGAAAGATTGCCCTCCTCAGTAGTAGTTGACGAGTTTGGTAGTCTTGAGACGTTACGACTATGTTCATATATGGGAACTCCACCTGGCGTTACGATGTATGATTCGTAACATGGTTTCTCGCACGTGCTCTATCAGTTGTGGACGATAGGTGTGACAACATGGCATCTTGAAGTAGTCACAAGAAGATGTAGACCACAAATAACATGGTCGTCACCATATGTTATGGGATCAAATGAGGGAATTCCTCTGGTGTGATTATATATATATATATATATATATATATATATATATATATATGTGTGTTTTATATATGTATGTATATATATATGTTTATTCTGTTAAGCTCACCCTATTTGCTTGTGGTTGGCGATGATCGTGTACACGGTACACGTGAGCAGATGATGTTGTTGTAGGTGGTTCTGGTGAGGTTTAACTACGGAGCAGGGATAGCTTGGGAGTTTTCATTATTTTATGGTTTTGAAATAAATTTGTAAACTCTTATGAGATAATTTTATATTATTTACAGTTTTATAAACTCTGGATCTTGGAATTATTATTGGAAGTAAAGAAAGTCAAAATTTCTCGCGTTTTTGGGAAATGATGCGTTAATAAATGAGGCTGATGTAATATTTCTTTATTTATTATTTTAAAATCTGTAATATCCTGATGGGATGTTACACTTGTGGACAACCCCGAGATGCATGAGGATTGTAGAGGAACACCGATCTATTTTCCTGGACAATAGTAGACATGCCAGACATTGACCCAAGAGTAGTCAATCACAAACTGTCTATATTTCGAGAAGCTCAGCCCGTCGTTCAGAAAAGAAGAAAGATAGGGGAAGAAAAGAGGGATGTAGCAAAGGTAGAAGTACAAAAGCTAATGTCAGCATGATTCATCAAGGAGGCCACCTATACGACCTGGCTAGTCAACATAGTGCTGGTGAAAAAGACAAATGGCAAGTGGCGGATGTGTATAGACTACACAAACCTTAACAAAGCATGTCCTAGAGACACGTATCCTCTCTCCAATATCGACAGACTAGTAGACGACGCTGCTGGTCACAAGGTACTTAGTTTTCTGGAAGCATACTCCAGGTACAACTAGATCCCAATGTATCCCCTTGACAAGGAGAAAATAACATTCATCACGGAGGAGGCTAATTTCTATTACGAAATCATGCCTTTTGTACTAAAAAATATTAGGGCCACATACCAATAACTAATGGACAAGGTATTTCGTCATCTCATAGGAAGGTGTATGGAGGTCTACGTCGACGACATGGTGGTCATGTCAGAATCACTCGAGCAACATGTAAAGGATTTAGACAAGGTCTTGACAGCCGTACGTAAGTATGACATGAGGCTAAATCCAGAAAAATGTGTTTTCGGGGCTGTAAGCGGGAAGTTTCTAGGTTTCATGTTAACCCACAGGGGAATAAACACCAATCCTGACAAGTGTCAAGCAATTATTGACTTGCGAAGTTCAGCCAATGTCAAGGAGATACAAAGGTTGGTGGGAAGGCTGACTGCATTATCACGTTTCATGCCTAAGTTAGCGGAAAGAATCCAACCATTGCTCAAGCTCATGAAGAAAGCACAAAAGTTCATACGGTATGAAGTTTGTGAATAGTCTTTTTAGGCATTGAAGGAGTACTTGTCTTCTCCCCTAGTATTGCAAAAGCCTAGAAAGGGAAAAACCTTTTTTGGTGTACCTAGCCATCTCTACCAATGCTATCAGTGCAACCATTGTACAAGATCAGGAGGGGGACCAACGACCTGTGTATTTTGTTAGCAAGATCCTACATGATGCAGAGTTATAATACCAGACAGTAGAGAAGGTGGTCCAGGGACTAATAGTAACAACAAGGCGATTGCGACCGTATTTTCAGGGGTACGAAGCAATACTAAAGTCTGATTATCCGATACACAAAGTAGTGAGGCGACCAGATCTCGCGAGCCGAATGGTGGGGTATCCGTAGAATTGTCTGAGTATCATCTTCGATGCGAAGCTCGGGGGCCGATTAAAGCACAGTGCCTCGCAGATTTTGTCAACGAGTTAACTAGAGACCCTGACGTAAGCGAGGAAGGTTGGATCTTATGAGTGGATGGTTCTTCTAACATGAAAGGCATGGGTGTTGGTATTGTGTTACAAGGGCCAAATGACTTACTACTCGAACAGGCCTTACGTTTTGGTTTCAAACCCTCTAATAACCAGGCAGAGTATGAGACGTTGATAGTAGGACTGGCCCTCGCAGCAGACATGGGGGCAGATACAGTGACGTGCAAAATTGATTCCCAACTGGTAGTAAGGCACTTGGACTGCACCTTTTAGGTAAAAGATCCTCCCTTGTTATAGTATTATCACGTAGTGCAGGGCATGTTGAACAAATTCAAGACAGCAAGTGTGAAACATGTAAGCAGGTCTCAGAATTCTAAAGCCAGTCTACTCTCAAAGTTGGCAACTACCAAAATGAAGGGACAACACCATATAGTGATCCATGCCACACTCGATCGTCCCACTATGACCTTGATGGATTGCAACACTATCGAGGTAGTCGCGCCAGAGGATGAGGAATGGATGACTCCCATTGCGTAGTTTATCCAAAACAACGACATGAGTGGGGAGGACGACCCTGTCATGCGTAAGAATGCTTCCCGGTTCATGTTGATTGGAGGAGAATTGTACATACGGGGTTATTCCAACCCTTTATTAAAATACATAACAAAATGTCAAGCTCAATATATTATGGAGGAGTTGCACACGGGAATTTGTGGCTTACATTCGGGATCTCGAGCCATGGCAGCCTAGCTACTACGGGCGGGATACTATTCGCCGACTGTGAAAAAGGACTACGGCACGTACATTAGGAGGTGCGTCCAATGCCAGTAGCATGGTAATATGATACACTTCAAGGCGGAGGAGTTACACTGCATTACCTCCCCTTGCTCGTTCGCCAAGTGGGGCATAGATATCCTAGGGCCCTTCAGCCTAGGGAAGGGTCAGGTAAAATTTTTGCTCGTAGCCATAAACTACTTCACCAAGTGGATTGCGGCAGAACCACTAGCCACTATTGTAAAACTCGGGAAAAATTAGACTACAGGAAAACACATGGAAAAAAATTAATAACTTAATTATGATTGTTGATTTATTTATTTTAATTAGGTTATTAAATTATGAAATATGAAATAATTATTATTTGATTATTGTATTTATTTAATTAATTTAGTGATCTAAGTTGTTGTTTATTTAATTTAATTAGTTATGGTTTGTCGAAAAGAAGCGGTTTTATAGCTATTGTGCACTTTATATTTTGTGGTGGCATGTAGCTAGTTGTTTTAATTATTTTATTATTCAATTAAAGCATGTGGACTTTATGCACTTATAATTTATTGGTGTATTATTTGAATTGAGAATGCTTGTAGTTTGGTAGTTGTTATGCTTGCCCCTGGTGTGAAAGTGTGCGTGTTTGAACCTTCTGCAGCCTATAATGTGAAATTTTTATTTTATTTTTCTCACTTCATTTTTTTTGTTGTTGTGGGCTAACAGAAGTTTTTAAATTTTCTCTTTCCTCATTTTGGTTTCAAGTACGTGATTGCAACATATATTTTGGTTGGTGCCATATATATTTTCACGTTACTGCACCAAGTTTCAGTTTTAATGTTCTTTGTTTTTTTAGAAACTTGAAAACCAGTGAAGATTTTAGTTTGTTTTTATTTTTAGTTTTTTTTAAATCTTAATTGAAAAGATTTAATTTTAAAATATTAATAGAAATATAAGATTTTGAGAAGAGGAGATAAAACACTTTAGGGTTTCTAAAAGGTGGGATGGGAGGTGGATGAGAGGAGAAAATGAGAGTTTAACAGTAGAAAGAGAGGAACCGTGGAAGAGACTACGGGAGAAAGGAGTGGAGGTTGCTAACAATGTAGGGGAAGCTGAGTTTGCTTTCTGTGTTGTTTGAAGTTTTACCTTATTTCTTCTCTTTATTTTGTTGATTGCTGCATGAGGTTTTAATGAATATACATCATATATCCTTCTTCCTTTCCATGGCCTGCATGTGTGATTGTTTTCTCTTCATTCACGTTGCTAGAGCAAGTTTTTTTGCATGAGATTAACTCTTCTACCTCTTCTTTTTGATTTACGTGAATATGGTGCAGAGTTATTAACTTTCCTCTTTTTTTTTTTTTTCTTTTTGATATCATGAGTATTGATGTGGGTGCAGTACATGATTTTATATTTCAATAAGGCCAAGGATTGATAGAACACTTGCTTATACGTAAGCTATTCATTTTGGTGCAGCCACCTTTCCTTTTCTTTATCTCGTCTTGAGGCAATACCCTTTTTTCTAAACTGCACACTTTTCATAAAATGAAGATTTCTACTTCGTTAACTGTTGGATCGATCTGAAATTTTATCAGTTGATCCTTAACACGTAGTTCTTAACTCTGATTGGTCAGATCGGCAATCAGAGCTTTGTAGTAACAGCAATTTGTATTGCAAGGTCCTTGTAGTTTGGTTGTTGACAACATTGACCTTTGTTGCTTGTTCGGTGCATAACTTTCTTTATAGTTATTCAATTAAATTAGTTATTGTTGCATTTGATTCTTGATTCAATCTTCTTTAATTTTAATATAAATACAAAATTGTTGGGGTTTTACACAAGCTGCAATTTTATTTCTAAAATCTCAAATCGTTTGCATAATGTGTTGTTAAGTTAGATTGGATAAAAATAATAAAATTAGTTATTTTCCAAGAGAGAGTGATGTAATTAAGGATGTGGAGGCATGAAGGTGTGCAAGGCTGTGAGTCACGGTGGGAGAGTGATAAGAATAAATGGGTTATGTGATAAGTGGTTTAAGGATAATTACTTTAGTGTGATGTTATACTGTGTTTGAATGAATGTCACTCGTTGGGTTCGTTGTATGAATATATTATTTGATAAGTTGATGGGTTTATGTTATGGAACTTTATTTCCCATGCATAATGTGATGGTGTGTATTTTTGTTGGCAATAAGTAATCCTCATGTGTTACATGTTGAGAGTGTTTTGTCTTGCTTGAAAGCTCTTTGTGGAATTTAATTAAGATTTTAGATGAATGTGATGCTATGTTTGGTTTAGTATGGTTGTTTGGATTTGGGGTTTGTGTGTTCCAACCAAGGATGAATGGTGATCATAAAGTGCGGTTTACTTGAATACGATGTTGAGTATTATTGGACAAATTTTATTTATGAATTTGTTTTATGAATATCATTGTTTATGGTTAGCTTACTCTTATTTGTTTGTTTGTGTGTTTGTTGTATGTGCAATGATCGTATAACGTGTGTGTTATACGGGAGCAGATGATGTTGTAGATAATCTTGGCATGGAGTAGATTGACGAGAGGCTGGGATTGATTAAGGAGTTTTTATAATATATTTAGTTGTTTTAAATTAGATACTAAAAAAAATTATGTAAATTTCTTTTATTCGCAAATGTTATTGGAAGTTTTTGACAAGGTGACGTTTGGAATTATGTAATTTAAATTAAATTAAAAGTTTTTTTATTAGTATATTTTCAATGATAATCCTTTTTCGTTGAATGCAAAAATTTTCTAACTATCCATGACATCCCAAAATTGGGGTGTTACATTTTGGTATCAGAGCCGGGTTTTCAAAAAAAAACTTTGGGATTATGGGGAGTGAGCTCGTCTAGTTGATGTTGAGTGACTCTGGACAATGTTGTTAATTATAATTGATCGAGGTATTGTTTGGATGGTTTACTCTGGTTTGACTTGTGTTATTTGTTTGGTGATATTTACAGGGTATGTAAAGTATGCTTTGTGATGTTTGTATGATGAATGCTGGTGGTGAAATGTTAGGTTTGGTAAATGTTATGTTGATGAAGCATGTTATGCTTGATTATGTGTGTGATGTGTAGTATGGATTCTCTCATATATGTAAACCTAGGTTGCACTTTTACCCATAGGACTTTGGTGAGTCGGGTAAAAGGGGGTTTTGTTCTACCGCAAGACTTTGGCCTAAGCTTAGTTACAACGCTCTTACCAGGTTTTAGTGAACAGGTAAGGGTGATGCTCTTGCCGGGTTTTGGTGAGCAAGCGAGGGTTGTTACGTGTGGGTCTTAGGGAAAGCAACGCTCTTACCGGGTTTTGGTGAGCAAGTAGGTGTTGTTCTCTTGTCGGGTTTTGGTGAGCAGACAAAGGTTGTCACTTGTAAGTCTTAGGGAAAAGCAAGAGAAAGGGCTTTCCAAGAGGCGTTGTTGCGCAAGAAAGGTAGAGTGGTTGGTTATGAGAGAATGACATACTGTTAGAGATTACTTGGTGGTAATATGTTGTTGATTGCATGTTTTGGTTTTGGAAACATGTTTCTGGTTGTTATCTTTGATGAGTTATGAATATGTTGGAATTAGGCGAAGTAAGTTTTATGTTTGGGTAATATAATGTTGCATGATATCATAATATGGTTATTTTTCTATATGAGATTATTTGTGTTGAAGCTATGTAAGAAAAAAAATTCATGTTGTTATATAATTATTTGGTTGTTGTTTTATTTTAATAAAGTTTAATAATGGTATGGATTCTGAATATTTTTTTTTTTGAATTATAATTTTATTTAAAAATATTGTCAAAATGCATAAGGTATAAAGCTATGTGTGGAAAGAAAAGAAAGGTTGTATGCTAGATTATATTTATTTTCATGAATAATATTTTATTTATGTTAATTTATGGTGAATTTTGTTTTCTTAAGTAAGAATTGTTTTTAAGAACTATGAGGTTTTTATTTTATATTTGTAGTGAATTTTTATGTGTACAAATTGATTTTGGTATGGGACATTTATTTCATCATGTGAGAATGTAAAATTTTAAGTATGAAAGATGTTTTATTTTTTGAATAGACAATTTTCTAGGACGAAAATTTTTTAAGTTGGGGAGGATGTAAGACACGGGAAAAATTAGACTAGAGGAAAACACATGGGAAAAAATTAATAACTTGATTAAGATTGTTGATTTATTTAATTTAATTAGGTTATTAAATTATGAAATATGAAATAATTATTATTTGATTATTGAATTTATTTAATTAATTTAGTGATCTAAGTTGTTGTTTATTTAATTTAATTAATTATGGTTTGTCGAAAAGAAGCGGTTTTATAGCTATTGTGCACTATATATTTTGTGGTGGCATGTAGCTAGTTGTTTTAATTATTTTATTATTCAATTAAAGCATGTGGACTTTATGCGTTTATAATTTATTGGTGTATTATATGAATTGAGAATGCTTGTAGTTTGGTGGTTGTTGTGCTTGCCCCTGGTGTGAAAGTGTGCGTGTTTGAACCTTCTGCAGCCTATAATGTGCAATGTTTATTTTATTTTTCTCGCTTCTTCTTTTTTTGTTGTGGGCCAACGAATGTTTTTAAATTTTCTCTCTCCTCATTTTGGTTTCAAGTATGTGATTGCAGCTTATATTTTGGTTGCTGCCAAATATATATTTTCACGTTACTGCACCAGGTTTCAGTTTTAATGTTCTTTGTTTTTTTAGAAACTTGAAAACCAGTTAAGATTTTAGTTTTTTTAAAATCTTAATTGAAAAGATTTAATTTTAAAATATTAATAGAAAAGATAAGATTTTGTAAAGTGAAGATAAAACACTTTAGGGATTCTAAAAGCTGGGAGAGGAGGTGGATGAGAGGAGAAAACAAGAGTTTAATAGTTGAAAGAGAGGAACTGTGGAAGAGACTGGGAGAAAGGAGTGGAGGTTGCTAACAAGGTAGGGGAAGCTGAGTTTGGTTTTTGTGTTGTTTGAAGCTTTACCTTATTTCTTCTCTTTATTTTATTGATTGGTGCATGAGGTTTTAATGAATATACATGATATATCCTTCTTCGTTTCCATGGCCTGCATGTGTGATTGTTTTCTCTTCATTCACGCGGCTGGAGCAAGTTTTTTTGCATGAGATTAACTCTTCTACCTCTTCTTTTTGATTTACATGAATGTGGTGCAGAGTTATTAGCTTTCCTCTTCTTTTTTTTCTTTTTGACATCATGAGTATTGATGTGGGTGCAGTACATGATTTTATATTTTCATGAGGCCAAGGATTGATAGAACACTTACTTGTACGTGAGCTATTTATTTTGGTGCAGCCACATTTCCTTTTCTTTACCTTGTTTTGAGGCGCTACCCATTTTTCTACATTGCGCACTTTTCGTAAAATGAAGGTTCTTATTTCGTTAACCGTTGTATCGATCTGAAATTTTAACAGGTGATCCTTAACACGTAGTTCTTGACTTTGACTGGTCAGATCTTGAATCAGAGCTTTGTAGTGAAAGCAGTTTGTATTGCAAGGTCCTTGTAGTTTGGTTGTTGACAACATTGACCTTTGTTACTTGTTCGGTGCATAACTTTCTCTATAGTTATTCAATTAAGTTGGTTATTGTTGCATTTGATTCTTGATCCAATCATCTTTAATTTGAATATAAATACAAAATTTTTGGAGTTTTACACAAGCTGTAGTTTTATTTCTAAAATATCAAATTGTTTACATAATGTGTTGTTAAGTTGGATTGGATAAAAATGATAAGAATTAGTTATTTTTCAAGAGAGAGAGATGTAAGTGAGGATGTGATGAAGGATTGACCCCAACCAAGGATGGAGACACATGCTTAAGAAGACTAAGCATGTTTAGAAAGGAAGTTCACTAATCCTTCATCCCTTTCATTTGTGTTTGTTATTTTTGATTCCCTAAGTTGACTTAGTTGAATCAACTTTAATTGACTTGTTGACCTTTGACTAGGTTTGACTTGTTGACTATAGTTGACTTGACTTAAGCCAACATGCTAATCTATGTTTATGTTCTTTGTAGGTTAATTAAGAGTAAGAAAGCAATGCTAGGTGGTGCATGGTGATTGGGGAGCATAAATGATGTGGATGAGAGAGTAAAGCAAAGGCATAAAGCATAAAGTAAAAGGCATAAAACAAGTGTACCTATGTACCTTTGGTCTCCTTTGTTTTTAGCACACTTTGGCCACTTTTTAGAGACATATGAGACACATTCTTTGTCTCCTTTTGTGCTAGAACGAAATTAGCCTTGCACACACCATAGTTGGCTCTTTTGTCTCTCATTTTTGTA
>Ga0214542_1006858_pt1 | contig 20341 bp, 9 predicted proteins | sample CNSS1metaG_FD_160096 | JGI IMG/M metagenome (GOLD analysis project Ga0214542, IMG submission 160096) | Root nodule microbial communities from cowpea collected in UCLA plant growth center, Los Angeles, California, USA - CNSS1 | ecosystem: Host-associated > Plants > Roots > Nodule | place: USA...
AACTCTGAGGTTCCTTAAATAGGGGTTTCAGAAATTAGGTCAAAAAGCTGAACAGTCGCGCCCAACAGACTAGGATAATCGATTATCACTAGTGATAATCGATTATTCCAGTGTGGTTTATGGAAAACAAATTTTTGAGCAGATAATCGATTATCAGAAGTAATAATCGATTATTCCAGTGCTTTCTTGAAAAAAAATGTTTAGCTCAGGATAATCGATTATTCCAAGTGATAATCGATTATCATTTTGATATTTCGAGAAATACTAGAATTTTCTTGTACAATACTGCTTCTAACTTAATCTAATTACATTTTACAAGATAGCTTTAAACATAATAACATGTAGTCTTCATATTGTCTTCCAGATGGCTTTCAGGCTTCTTTTATCATCATCAAAATCTTGCTTCAGCATTTAGACTTGTATTGCTTTTGCCAACACATATTCCTTCAGCATGACTTGGAATGTTCAGCCCGTTCACGAGTGGAGGATCTAAGCCCACATGTTTGTGTAGAGAAGCTCTGCATCTCAAAAGAGCTAGGGATTTATTCTTCCTTCCTAGCGCCTCACCCATTTGGGTTTTAGGAATTTCTCTTCCCCTCATCTCTTGGTAGTCTCTTTTCCTCTTTTCTATAAGATGGTTGTCCTTTGTGTTCGGGGTTGCTAAGCTTGTTCTTCTCCTTTCACATATGCCTTTCTCCTCCCTATACAAAGGTAGGCCATCAAATGTAATAGTTAACTTTGATGATTGAGTGTAAATTGCGTATGAGTTTTCTTCTTCAAAGTTCATTTTCTTCTCACGAGAGATTCAACCTAAGATTGCCTCATTCGAGAGTTTTCGAGTTCCACCGAAGGAGCTTGGGAAAATCCTATTATCATTTCAAGTCTTCTGCCACAAGATTCATCAATCTTCACCGATAGATCTAGGATTGAAGGCTTCATAGTGGATTTTCATTGTTCGAAACACAAATCTGGAAATTCTCCGTGAAGTGACATTCATCAAAGATAATGTGGAAGTTTATTTGGTTTGGGAAATGAAGGAGGAACAAATATTTGCTTACCACCAAGTTAGTTAAGAAAGAAAAGTTTCCCTAGTACCTTTAGCATTCAAGGGTAATGGAATGATCTGAAATCTGCCCTTAGGAAGAGACACATTCCCTTCACTGCACCAAAATTAATGATAGATAGCACACTTTAGACAGCACTTATTTAACTAAGCGCTATAAATGAAAGTGCGGAACAAAAGGCAGTGCTTTATTGAACAAATGTTGTCAAAATGGATACACATAGATAGCGCTTTTTTAAATAGGCACCAACTACATTTTATTTATTTAAATAAAACATTTTAAATAAAGTAAATAGAGAGTGTTTTTTACTTCTGAAATCAATAGAGAGTGTTTAAGTAAAAGAGGGTTGTCTATGTATTAAAAAATACTCCTTCGGCACCATACACTACTTCGCATTTTTTTTCTCCTACAACCCTCACACGACAGCAGCTGCATCCGCATTCTTCAACCACAACAACATCCGTGTTCTCCAACCACAATAGCATTCACGCTCTCCAGTCACAACAACATCCTGTCTTTGAGTGGGCACTTATCGATTAAGGGTTTGGGAAAGTCTTTTGTCTTGCAGCAGCGAGTGGGCACTCTGCAGCGATTTTTGAGGAGGTGAACCACTTCTCTCGTCTTCCAGCAGCGAACCAACAACGACGGACTAGCAACCACTGCAGCGGTCCTTTTCTAAGAGTACCAAACTCTCTTCCTTTCTCCTTCCACTTTCTATTTTGTAGATTCTTTGGATTTTTGTTTATCTATTTTGGCCACCATTGTGAATATATATGTACTCTCATTGAAAGAAAAACCTAGATATCAAACTCTTTGTAATTTAGGGCAAAAAAATTGAAGAAAAGCATAAAAATGAGAAGGAAGAATGAGATGAGAGAATAGTCGGGCACTGTGAGTTTTTATGAAGCATGATGATTTCTTTGTTGTAGACACCACAATGATGTCTCGTAGTTGAGTATGCATAGAGCTTAATTAAGATTTTGTTTATTAACAGCTTTTGGGAAGTGGAGTATCAAAACATTTTCTCCTTTTTTAGTATACACAAAATATAACGAGGACACTAGAAAAAAATGGAAGTATGTTGCTTTTGTGTGGTAGGTATTTTCTTTGCAACCATGTGGATGATATGGATTTCTTTGTTCTCAGAATTCAAGATGATGTCTTCTGATTAAAGATCTTGAGCTAAGATGGGTGCTTCAGACAAAGCTACAGAGCTTACATTGATTTTTAAAAATAACCACATAAGCCAAATGTTTGGGCCCTAAACTCTTAAAATTACATTTGAAACTGTAAACCAAATATGCAAATAGGTGAATCTTGAAATGGTAGAGGAACTAGGATAGTAAATATGAAGGTCTAACAGGAGAGGAAATAATAGTGTATCTCTTGTAACACTGAAAAATATTTCAATCAAAATTTCTAAATAATGAATCCTTTCTCTAAATTATGAATTTCCCTTAAGCAAAGTATTGGGTTTGATGCTTGTGTACCTAGTAATATTTTCTTGGAGAGTTAATCCTTGTCATGCTATGAATGTTCACACCTTAAACATGATAGCTTATTGTGGAAGATTCTTGTGGTCCTAGACCAAAAAATGGTTTGTAAAAATTGAACTACATTATGAATGAAAGAATATTCTATGGAGGTGCAACCATGAGAAATACATGTTCTCTCATCGTGGACAATGGATCTTGTTGTAACTTTTGTAGTACTAGATTGGCTGAAAAGTTGAACTTAGCTGTAATACCTCATCCCAAACCCTACAAACTTCATTAACTTAGATGGGGATATCACACTTAAACAAGTAAAGGTACAATTTTCCATAAAAACTGTGAAGAGAAAGTTTTATGTAATGTAGTTCCTATGGAAGCTTGTCATATTTTTCTAGGAATACCATGGCAGTTTCATAGAAAATCTATACATAATGGTATTTCTAATGAAATTACCATCACACATAAAGCTAAGAAGGATAAGTACTTTCATTAGGTCACTACTTTGCAAAAATAAAATAAAATAAAATAAAAATAGGCCTACCAAGTCGGACACATAAATGGTGCACGGAAAAATAATAATTCGGACACAACTTAAAACTTTTTATACAATTCTTTTAAAGTTACCTCCACTAAGGGTAAAGCACCAATAATTTCTAGTTCTTTTCCATCACATATGTGGCCACAATTAAGAAATAACAAAGATAAGTACTTTCATTAGGTCACTACTTCGAAAAAAAAATTGACCAACTAGATTCAATATTAATTGGTGCACAAAAAACAAATAACTAGAACACAACTTAACACTTTTTGAACAATTTTTTGAAAGTTACCTCCAATAATGGTTTTTTGACCACCAATGTTTTCTAGTTCCTTTCCATCACATACATGACCACAATTGAATCTCCCAGAATAACATCCATTAGTATTTATAGTATCCTTCTATTTGGGGAAGAGAAGAGGAACTTGTTAAGGTTAAAAATCTAATCAAAGAGATTATGATTCAACAACATCAAAATATAGTTTTGGTTAAATTACTTTTTTGGTCATTCCATTTGTCAAGTAATGTCATTTTGATCCTCAAGTTTTTTTCTGTTTTAATTTGGTCCTCATTCTTAAAAATGGTTCAATTTAGTCTTTATTGTTAGTTTGACCAAACGGTGTTAAAGTCAACGCCACATGTCAATTTGAGTTTTTTGAATTTTTTAAATTTTATTTTATTTTTTTATATTTTCACGTATCACTTCATAGTTGTGCCACGTGTTAAAATGATTCAATTTGGTCCCTATATTTGTTTTTAGTTTCAATTTAGTCCCATTTTTTGTAAAAGTGAAATAATATACCCCTCCTTAAATTGACATTTAATTTATTTTTTTATAAATCTTATGGTAATATTCTTAGTAAAATTAAGGTTTTTATTAAATAAACACACCAAATTCAACTTATTACGACATATTTTAACTAACTTTGGTTTTGTATTTAGGTTAATGCAATAGGATATACATAACCACCTACATCAAGCTCAACCACCTGCTTCAATCATGAAAATGAATCCAGAATACCAAAAATACATGCACAATCATGAAAATGACAAAAACACAACATCTAGTGTTTTTCACTCAAGCAAAAATTGATTTAATCCCACAACTAATCATCAAAACATAGATTATATAATTTCTTCAATACAATAACATCAACACCTACTTATTTACCTCAGGACTAATAATAATCACAGTGATGGATCCAAATCACAACTCCCGAATTGAAAATGTATAGTAATATCCCTAAATCAGATCCTATGGTGGTTAATCCAAATTGCAAAAGAACAATCAAAACAGAGAAAGGGAAAGAGGATAAAGTTGAACATTTTCATGTTCAGTCAAGAAGATGAATCTCAATACTAAAACAAAAGTAGTAGTTATAAAAAATAGAAAAAATGAAAAAAGAAAAAAAAAAAAAAGAGGACTTGTAATTCCAAAGACAAATATTCATTAAAGAAAACAATTTATGATAGGAAAAGAATTTGAAAATAAAATTTACAGATATTCCAAAGAAATATTAGTTTAACTAAAAAGTCACATTTCTTTTTTCAATTTTTCATGAAAAAGAAATGTAGATATCTTTCTAGAAAATATTTATTTAGTTTCTGAATATAGAAAACTATTTACTATTTAAGATATAAATTTAAATACCTATTTGGCAATAAACTATAATTGTTTAATCACATAACTATTATATTAAGAACCAATCTGAATTCTTATATTCAAAAATAAAATGATACATTCTACCTTTAGAACTAAATTAGCAGAGCATTTCACACACCAAATGAATCACTTCCCTATATTTTTAACAACTATAACAAAAGTAAAAACTAAAACTATATATCAGTCGATAGTTGAATGATAATTTAAAATATATTTGTACAGACACTATATTCCAATTTAACTCCATACAAAAACTTTTGCCAATTGATAATTTAAAATACTTGCAAAGTGCATTGCCCAAAACCCAAATTTTAGTTGTATATATAAAATTCCACAACGGAATACTAATTTTAAAAATAAAAAATAAAAAATATTATACATTTGTCACTATATTCCAATTAAATTCCATACATAAACTTTGTGAGTTGAATTATTTAAATTACTCTGACAATTGAATTATTCAGAAGCCCAAATTTTACTTGCCAACTGACAGTTGCATTGGAAACTCATACTTGATGCGTGGATATGGTTCTATAATTAAATTTAATCGAACTAAAACACAGCCGTCTAAAAAGTATTTATAAAATTTTCCATTGCATATCAATTAAGCATCGACTAGTGTTGTCAGGTTGAACTACACATCCATGACAGAAATGAGGGAACAAGAATCATTGATCATTTCATTTCAGCTTCCAGACTTGCTCCCAACCACGTGAAAGATCTTCACACCTAAAAAGAATAATACAGTGACACCCGAGACCATGAAGCATCAAATTGTCACCACCAACAAAACTAGTTCTTAATTCCAAAAGGTACAAAATGATTTGACCCTTAAGACATTCTTCACAGTTCTACATTTCAATGCTCCTTCAACCCCATGAAAAATCATAGGAAAAAAAAACCTAGACTCTCTAATTCCTTTCCAACCTTTGAATTCATTATTTTCCTATAATGCCAAAATTTTAAAATTCTGAGGCATAGTATGCCTAATCTGTTGTCCATGGATCAGTCTCTGTAATGACTTCAGTGGGTTCATAAACTTCTGGCTCTGTACTTTCCTCAGCCGAGCTTGACTCAGCTTCAGATGCTTCTCCCTCCTCATCTTCTGATCTACCCCATCTTCCTCCTACGGCCATGGCCATCATTTCATAAATCTTATTACCCAACTCAGCTGGGCTATCAGGCTGCATTATTGAGAAATATGTTAATCAAAACTGCAGTTAACCTATATTTGTCACAACAGAATAAGCATTATCCCACTATATATCGTATTACCCGACTCAGCCGGGCTATTAGGCTGCTCTAACTGAGAAACTATGTTTAATCAAAACTGCGGATAACCTATATTTATTACGGGAAAATGAGTCTTATCCTACTATATGAGGTTAACAATATCAATTCAGCAACATCATTTTGGTGAGTTATAGACCAAATGTAGTCTGCATGTTATATGAAAAATCAAATTTTATATTGCACTTACAGAAAATCCACTAGAAATTAGAGCTGTGTCGTATAAGAGATCCACTGCTCTCTTAGCTTCACTACTGTCAGGTGCATTCTTGCAGGCAGCCTGGAAGGAGATAAAAATAATTAAAACAAGTCAGACAAGTTCAATTCAGAGTATGGCTATATATCAGTTTCTACATTCAATAATTATGTACTTTTAATCAAAAGTGTGTCTATGCTATGTGTATATGTTTTCTGTGCAAATTATAAGAAAACTTAATAATATAGTAACAACGGTTTATATAAATCAATAAACTCCAAAGTCAATGTCAACTCACACTCAAGTCTTTGATAATGGGGTGATCTGTATTAATCTCCAATATTCTCCTCCCCCTCATGAACTCCAAACTTGAAGTGTCCCCAAGAGCCTGTGCCTTCATTAGTCTGAAGAAATGAAAATTGAAGATTGTTCAAGCCTTATGTCATGAGAATCATCAACTGCTTGTGAGAGAATGGCTTGAAAAGCTAAATGAGTCGCTGACTAACCTCTCCATGTTTGCAGACCAACCAAACTTCCCTGATACAAGGACACAAGGAGATGAACTCAAGCGCTTAGAGATTTGAACTTTGGCAACCTTATCACCAAGCTGTTGTTTTATCCAATCGCACAGTAGGTTGTATTCTTGTTTGTTTTCTCTCTCTGTGACTTCGTCCTCATCACCTGATTTAATAATTTTTTTGAGAACAATATTCAAATCCAAATTTCCCGGAAACAAAATAGTATTTGAGCAATCGAAAGCAAGGTAGGAAACAATACGAACCTAATTCTAAATCCTCCTTACTGATATCAACAAATTTTTTTTCTTTATATGTCTGTAAGTTCTGAATGGCAACTTCATCAATAGGTTCAACCAAATAAAGAACCTATAACAATAGACACAATTAACTTCAGTTATATCAAGCATTTCAATCATACACACAAACAAAAAGCCTAACCCTCCACAAGATAGCAGGTACTGCAGAGGGAAGCTGACAACCTTGGTTGCCATCTCACCGACCAATTCCCTATCTACAAGCACAATTAACATGTAGAGATACCTCAATATCTTTCTGAATCAGTCTCTCCACAAATGGAGCAGTCTTTGCACTCTTCAAGCTGTCAGTTGCTAGGTAAAAGATAGCCTTTTGGTTTTCTCCCATGTTTTCAACATAATCATCCAAGCTTTTAAGTTCCTCTTCACTTTTGGAAGTGTAAAACCTTAATAAGGGTGTTATGCGCTTATGATTTCCAGTGTCTTCAATACAACCTAATTTTATAAACCTACCAAAGTTCTCCCAGAATTTCTTGTAGTCCTGGAATCACACAAAAATCATTCATTAAATCAATAGACTCCAAATTCATATTCAAAATATAAAGACGCTAGGTTTATGGCAACAAACCTCTTTATTTTCACTTTCAGCAAGATCTTGAATCATATCAAATGCCTTCCTGACAAGTCTCTTTCTCATTATCCTTACCTGATCACAATATTATTAGAATAAAATAACATTATAAGAAAAACACATAGTCATCAAACATCATTCATGTTTATCATATGAAATAAGCAGGAAAAGTGGTAGTCCTCTTACAATTCTGCTTTCTTGAAGGATCTCTCGAGAAACGTTGAGAGGAAGGTCATCTGAGTCAACCACACCCTTCACAAAGCTCAGGTAACGTGGAAACTGAGAAATAAAAAGGCAAGTAAAATGTCAATTAAGCTCTTCAATGCTCCAAGCTCTTCCTTCTTAGGTAGCTGAGAACAGTCGATAAAATAAGGAGCAATAAACAACAAAAACACAGATATGACACATAAGAGCTTGAAGTTATACACCAGAGTAGGAACCAAACATTTTCCTCCTTTCATGATTCATAATAACAATATAATGAGAGAGGGGCATTGCCATCAATTTAAAATATACAAGACAAATCCCACTAAGAGTTTGAAGTTATACACCAGAGTAGGAACCAAAAATTTTCCTCCTTTCATGATTCACAATAACAATATAATGAAAGAGTGGCATTGACATAAATTTAAAATATACAAGACAAATCCCACTTAGAAGCTTATGGTAAATTAGTACTCACCAGCTCCCCATCAAAATCATCTGAAATGAATACACGCTTAACATACAAGCGTATGTTCTTTGTTTTAGGATTCACTACTTCTTCGTTGTTAAGAGGTCCCATTCCTGGAACATATAAAATGCTTCTGAACTCGACCTCACCCTGCAGAGTTTAAAGCCTAGTCAAATTGATAACTACGTAAAGGAAATGACCTTCTTCTGATACACTAAATTTTCAATATACCTCGGTAGTGAAGTGAGTATGTGCAAGTGGCTCTAAGAATTCACTAAAAGTCTTCTTGTAAAATTCATTGTACTCCTCCTTTTCAACTTCTTTTGGGTTCCGCATCTACCAAAAATTAAAAGAAAAACAGCGAAGTAAGACCAATAAGAGGCACGATAACAGAATGATAAGAAAAAATGCACGGAGATAATGTGCTAGCACCATAAAAGTAGATATATCTCAAACTCACCCATATTGGCTTTGTTTCGTTGGCTAATTCCCAGTCCCAATACTTCTCGGTTTTAGTCTTTTTCACCTTCTTTTTCTCACCCTTATAACACAAGCAGATACAGATTCACTTGGTTTTGGTAACAAATTAGAAAAACAAGTACAACACCGACATCAAGAAATACTATAAAGTCATTACCTCTACATTTTGTTCTTCCCCTTCTTTGGGTTCTTCCTCCTCTTCCACCTGCCAATATTAAAATTAATTAATTGATAGATAATTAAATTAATGGCCAAAAAAACTAGAGCTGATTCATTTGCCACTCCATGAAAAACATTTCTATAAGCTTCAAAAATATTTATGAAAATAGAGAATGAGAATTTACAGTAAATAAATTTAACCTAGATAAAATGAGTCACTCTACAAGTATTATTATGCTTTTTTAATAAATAAACTGAAATTATTTTTTATACTTCAATTGTTTGACATATTATTCATCCACAACATTTTCTATTCAATTGAAAAGAAAATGGTTGCTCCCTTTCCAGATGGAAATAAATTTCTAAAAGAACACACCTTTTCGAGCATCACTTAACACTTCTTAATAACCATCTCCTATTCACCACTAATCCCTCATTACAACCAACATCAATCCTCTCTGACCTGAATATGCTAGCAAATATAGCCCAGTATTAACCCATTCACAGAAACCCAACAAACGGCTATGTAAAACTTAAAATAAGCCAGTCATCCTAAAGGTAGAATAAATTCACCTCAAACACAAACACCAAATACCAAGGAACCATTTCAAGTTTCCTTTCTACCTAACAGTTGTCTCAAACTAAAAATAACCCAGTCGTCCTAAAGGTGACAAAAACCATAGCTAATGTAGAACAAATTTACCAACACAAAGACAAAAACCACAAGGAACCATTTCAAGTTCCTTTTCTACCCCTGTTGATAAGTAAATATTTATAATTACCATCAAGTAAAGACCAAATCTCATTATTCACTGATAGAAATCAATAACCAAAAAGAGTACCTTGAACAATACTAGAACCCAACAAAAGAAATTAAAATAAAGCATTTCATAGACAATAGAAAAGGTAGATCAGTATAAAAACTACTAAACATATGTGCAAAGTAGAAAACTACCACTTGTACACATAGAATTGGTTTAGCACATCAGCCACCCAACATCAACACAGGAATCTGTAACAGAAGGCCTGCTTACCTCCACAGTTTTCGACTTTTCTTGCCATGTGTAGATGGGGAAGGAAACAAACTGTGAGTAATTCTTCACCAAACCCTGAATCCTGGTTGGCTCAGAAAATTCATACTTGTCATCCTCCTGGCCAGTAAAGAAAAATTTGAGTGTTTTAACCACATAAAACATGTCAGCACTAAATTGATGTTCCAAATATTATACTAGATTTATCCTTGTACTGAAAGAGGACAAATAAATTTCAAAAGAAGATTTCCCACTGAAATTTAAAACTTTATACTTATTTAATTAATATCAGTTATCTGGCTAGACAAGAAGCAAGAATTATCCTGAGTTCAACCTTTCATCAATACATACTTCTCAGTTCTTACATTCCATGTAACCTTTCTAAAAAACGAAATAACATCACTCACTCTTAAAAACAGTGTAATTTGTGTACCACGCCGCAGATGCTTTTCCGGGTCAGTTTCTTCCTTTATCACATAAGAGCTACTGTCAGCTTCTGCTTCCCACACATACTGCTTATCTGATCTTGGGCTCTTCGTAGAAACAACAACCTGATTGCCATGCAGGAATAGCCAATTAATGGCAAAATTCAGAAACAGTTAAAATCAGAAAAATCAACCAGCATGATGTACTTAAGAAAGCCACTCGATACCTTCTCAGCAACAAGAAAAGCAGAGTAGAATCCAACACCAAATTGTCCGATCAAACCATTATCTGCTCCTAGATCCTTGTTTTCCTGTAACACAAGGGGGATATAAAAACATGATTGAAGAATTAAAGCATCAATTATCAATGAAAGCCACATTTCAGCTCAATGGCAAATCACCTTAAGTGCCTTCAAAAATTTTGATGTACCACTCTGAGCAATAGTTCCAAGACAATCAATGAGCTCTTCTTTAGTCATTCCAATACCAGTATCCCTACAGAGTCAAGAGTTAACAGTTTAATACTCCTTATCACAGGTACCCATGAAAAGTGAAATAAAACCAAAACAATACAGATACATACGTTATAGTAATAGTTCCATTTTCTGGATCAGACTTTATACGTATCTCAAGATCTCCAGCATCTCCGAGCAGAGAAGGCTCAGTCACACTTAAGAATCTCAACTTGTCCAAAGCGTCACTAGCATTACTGGAAGAACAGAACAACAATCAACACAATACATCACAGTCCAGTGGTAGCATACTCATATCATATAACCCGTGTTAGATATAGGTGCAAAAATCCCAAGTGAAAAAAAAAAAAAAACATGGCATCTACTAAAGCAACCTCTTTTAGTATGCACTACTCAACAACAATAGCACAATCATGCAAACATGGAAACATTAGTCAGATTACCTCACAAGTTCACGAAGGAAAACTTCCTTGTGGCTGTACAGACTGTGAACAATCAAATCCAACAATCGACTCACCTGCACAAAAGAAAAATGGAATACACGTACTTCAGCAAAATTAATACACTTAATAACAGATCTCCCTTCATTCCAAGGGAAGTGCAAAAACAAATTGATGTACCCCTTCATTCAGAAAAAATCATGCACACACAAACCCCTTTATGCATTAAGTCTATCACTTTCATATCAAAATTCCAAACTAATTGCAACATATATGTATGCGTTAATAAAAGGATTTGCCACATTCACTTGTTTTTGAGTGTGAATACTAATTACTTTCTAATCCTCCAAAAAGAAAAACTAGATGATCATAGTAAATATCATATACAAATGAAGATATATATGATCATGACATACATATACATAAATATATACACACCAAACACATATATAGATCACGGAATTCATCAGATTCATAAATCTCTCTCACAAGCAAACATACCAGTAATAAATGGGTCTTTGTCAAAATTCCAAACCAAGTACAAGAGTAAATTGACATTGAATTCATTTCCTAAGTAAATCTGTCTCTCGCACACACGCACACACTTCACGATGTAGGCTTATTTACTTGGAATTACAAGCCACACGTAATAGCAAAAAGGTTGAACCTTTAGCTCACTCAAGACGACCAAAAACTCCAATATGGTTAACAAACCTACAAAATCATTAAAAACACACCTCAGCCTGGTACTCAAACTTCTCCCCGGTGGTCTCCTCCTTCTCGGCCACGGCGGCCTCACATCGAACAGCGAGCTTCCTCTCGCGCCTCTGCGCCCACCTCAGCCCCGCGGCGGAGAAGCTCCTCCGGCGAGCGAGCTGCGGCGGCAGAAAAGCGCTTCTGAGAGGGGAAGCCCTTGAAAAGGAGGAAGAAGGAAGGAGAGAGGTAAGAGAGGGCGTGGCCATGGTTCTGCTCAGTACGGGAGCCATACTTTGAACTCTCCACACACAAGAGAGTGAGTAAGAGAGTCTTCCTTGTTATGTGTTATCTCTATCTGTGAATGAGTCTGAGCGAGAGTAACGAAAACCCCTTACAAGGAAATGAAGAAAGGGTTTAGTGAAGATATAACGCGAGAGATTGTTCTAGAATCATATAGGAAGGGTTTTGGCCGTTTTAGCGTCCGAATTGTAAGGCCTAGATTCTGCCACGACATGCCATATCCAGTCTTATATTGTATTTTATTTTATTTGAATAAGTAAAATTATTTGTTTTTTTAATTAAAGTTTTTCACATTAAAGGATAAATTGTCAGTGCAATTTGGTGCTAGGGAAACTCTCTCGTCACTTTTTACTTTTTAATTTTACTTAAATATTTAGATATATACAAAACTTTATTTCAAGACATTAATTAATCAATTAAAAATACAAAATTTTTAATATATAAAATACAAAATTAAAGAGAAATTTAAAATTTTAAAAATAAGAAAAAAGTTGACATGTTAGTTTTTTCCTATCTTATTTTTGGAAAGTCAACCGTGAGGTAGTCAAAATTATAACGGGTTGGTTATTTTCTCATCCTTAATCAACAACCTATATATCTATAGATATGTTAAGATATAAAATGTTGAAAATTGATTTAAGATATTTTATTTAAAGATATAGCGTTTTGTCTTTTTTTACAACATGTCTAAGATGATTATAGGGAGAATATCATCCTAAAATCGATTTTAACGGGTTTTCATCCAAATTTTGAATTAAAGGTTTATCCTTATTTTATGGTGATTGATCAATATCTTATCAAATTCTTAATCTCTTCAATAGGTAACTAGGTGTTTTCTCATGTTAAAAAAGTACATTTATCATGAACCTATGGTTATATTTTGTTAAGTTGTGAAACATAATAATTGAGTCATCCTTTCTTTAAAAATTAGTAATCATTAAACATAATTAACGTGTCACACACATATAATTTAACTTTTATATTGTCACCTCATCGTTGGTGAAATTGTCTTATTACAACAACATAATTTACTCTTATGTAACACATGATCATGATCATGTTGGTGAACTCCAAGCATCTGCATTCCATTTTCTGGTAGCCTCGTCATGGTACTCCAAGTTCACCCTCCCTCTTCGTTATGGCACCATGTCTTTTGTGTGAGTCTTTGTATCCCTATTTTCATTCTCAGTCGATATTCTCCCAGCCTTGTCCCCTCACCACCATCCCATCATGCCACTTGTGTCATGCTCCCAATTATGACTATGTCCAATCTCCAATGCTGATTTTTTACTTGACTTTGTGCTTTGGTGGGATCCAAATCGCGACTCTCTCGTACTCCTATGCATTTCCACCTGTTGTGGTGGTCTCTAAGTCACAACCATCGTTCCTCTTCTCATGGCGGCCACTGTTTCCAATTGCTTCATGTATTATGTGTTTTTGTTTAATTTTTAAATTTTTGAGTTATTTAAAAGAAAATTGAATTTTTATTAGAATTTTGGATTAAGATTATATTTGAAAATAACATTTAAGTTAGTTAGGTTATTGTTTTTATTTGATTAAAGTTTTAAGATGTAAAATGATGCAAAGGAAAGATTAGGGTTTATGTTTTTTTTTTTTCCAGTAGCGTGACTTGGGGTTGCGTTCTCGAGTTTTCATTTTTTTAGTTATATGAAAAAGTAGATAAATGTGGTGTTATGGTATGTTATAATATTTAGGAGGATATTTTACGACATTCATCATATAGTAATTTATATAATATTAAAGAAAAAAAGGAAACAAATTATCTGCTTTGTATATATATTTAAAGAAGGTTAAAAGTGGGGTCGGCTTTCTCTCTTTTATTTTTTGTTGTATTTGATATTATATATGACTTGTAGCTTTTGGGTATTAAGATTTGGTAATGACTAAACTTTTGGTATGTTGCAATTAAGGTTTTAGAATAATTAGTAATTTTCTTTGGTAGTGTTTTTTTATAGAAATTATGATATGGTATAATTACTAATTTTTAATATATTATATAAAAGAGGAAAGGAATAATTATAGAAAGTGGCTTATAAACGGGGATTGCAGAGGTGATTTTATTAATTTAGGTTGGAATTTAATTGATTTGCTTTAGTTGCATTCGACTTCTAGAATGCGTATTTAGAGTTCTTCTAAACACAACATATTTATTATTATTATTATTATTATTATTATTATAATTATTTATTATTATTATTATTATTATTTCATTTTACTACTAATTATTATTATTCTTATCATTATTATTATTATTTCTATTATTATTATTATTACTATTATTATCCTTAATGTTATTATTATTAATTTATTTTACTATTATTATTATTATTTTAATTATTATTATTATTATTATAATTATTATTATTTTAATTATTATTATTACGGTTATCATTATAACTATTATTCTTATTATTATTATTATTACTAATTTTAGTTTATTTTAATATTATTTATTATTTTTTTATCATTATTATTATTATAATAATTATTATTGTTATTTATATTATAATTATTATAATTATTATAATTATAAATTTTTTTTATTTTTTTTATTGTTATTACTATTTTTACTTTTATTATTTTATTTTACTATTATTATTAATATATTTATTTTTATTTTTATTATTACTATTATTAGTATTCTTATTCTTATTCTTGTTATTTTATTTTATTATTATTATTTTATTATTTTATTATCATTAATATTTTTATTATTGTTTTATTTTATTTATGATTTTATTATCATTATTATTGTTTCATTAGTGCTTTATTTAATTATTATTATTATTATTATTTTATTAATATTCTTATTTTATTATTGTTGTTTCATTTTATTATTATTTTGATTATTTTTATTTTTATTTTTATTGTTTCATTTTATTATTATTATTATCATCATTATTATTGTTGTTGTTACTTTTATTATTATCATTATTACTATTTTATTGCTCGTGCGATATTTTGGGACAATAGTTATGTGTTCTTCTTGGTTTGTATATTGTTTGGTTGTCCATGATTGTGTGTTGAGTATAATACTTTGTTTTGATGATTTTATATGAATTTAGAAAGGGATAGATGTGTGCTTATAATTGAATGATGCATATGAGCTTTGATGTTGTAAATTTGAGTATATGAAATATATGAATTTGGTTCCAGGATGTTTGAGAATTGAATTGTTGAATGTTAGGAATTGAGTTAGAGTACCTAAAACAAGTAGTGTCACATTATTGGTGTAGCTCCTGATGGTGCAGAGTGAACTGTCAAGCAATAACCAGAAATAGAGAAGCTTTGTGTGTCGTGATGCCTGACAATGTTGTAGAACCGCCAAGCGGTCTGCACTTCCATTTCGCCTAGTGGCACTTAAGTTGCGTCAGGCGATGGTGTAGTGGTAAGGTGCGTTTATGATATGTTTTGCATGGCTTGTTGTATTGGTCTTGGTCTGGGATATGCTTGATATTGTCATGAGTGGGTAGGTTCATGACTGGTGATGAACACATGATAATATGAGCGGGGAAGTTCATATTATGATGCTCATGTGTGAGGATACGAGCAGGGAGGTTCGTATGTTCAGTGCTCATACTTGAGGGTTGCTGCGAGCGGGGAGGTTCGTAGTTGTTGGATCACGTGTGTTGGACTACGGGCGGGGAGGTCTGTAGAGTTGGACTACGAGAGAGGAGGTTCGTAGAGTTGGACAACAAACGGGCAGGTTCGTGGAAGCATTTAAATCCCTAAGACCAACTTGAGTGTGTATCTTGTATAAGGCAATGTGTTTTTCTTACTTTCATTTTAATGTGTTGCGATGTGGACTTGGACAAGGAGATGCTTGACTATGTCATGAGTGGGTAGGTTCATGAATGGTGATGAACACGTGATAATATGAGCGGGGAGGTTCATATTATGGTGCTCTCGTGTGAGGATACAAATGGGGAGGTTTGTATGTTCTGTGCTCACACTTGAGAGTTGCTGCGAGCGGGGAGGTTCGTAGCTGTTGGATTATGGGCGGGGAGGTCCGTAGAGTTGGACTACTAGCGGGGAGATTCGTAGAGGCAGGACCACGAGCGGGCGGGTTCATGGAAGCATATATATCCTGAGTCCATGGTCAATAAATTTTGGGTTGGAAACCTCAAGGCAGTAAGGTTACTTGTTTAAGCATTGGCTGAAATAAAGTAATTTGGGATGAACTTATATGTATTAAATTATACGTTTATATTGTTACATGAGCTCACCCTTTCTGTGTGTGTTTTGCGATGATCGTGTAATTCGTTACACGGGAGCAGAAGTTGTTTCAGGTGCAGCTAATGATGCTTAGAGCCCGAGAAGGGATAACTTGGGAAGTTTTATAGATTATATTTGACTATTTTGTAAACATTTAGTTGATCAATTTTGAATTATGTAAACCTGAAGTTTAATTTATGGTTTTGAATTTTGAGACATTTTATTAGGGTTTTAATTTTCCCGCGATTTGGAAAAAAACTTTGAAAAAAAATGGCATATTTAATATTATTTTACTTTATTTTATTTAAATTAGTAATATCCGACCGGGATGTTACACCCCTTACACAATTTCACCACTTATGACATCCTATTTACACAACCCAAAAACTAAATCAACGATCAAAACATAATTCAAGGACAAAGGCTAGATGACAACATGCAGCCACACATGCATAAGAAAACTATATGTACTCTCTAAGAAGAATTTGAACTTATCGCAAGATAAAATTGATTGAATTGTATGGTAAGATTCTTCGCACCGATTGCTTCTATAGTTTTAAAAAAACAAAGAATGAGATCAATTTACTAAGAAAGGAGAGAAGATTGAGAAAAACCTAACTTTCCATAATTAAGAATGAAGGCTTGTTGCATTTAATCTTTACTTTTGAAAAACTCTCTTAAAACCACATATATTTTTATAATATATTTTAATAGAAATTAAAGGAATATTATAATAATAATATATACCTATAATTATATTCTTTTTGTAATTTGTTTCCAGGTTCTCACAACTAATATTACTATTAACTATTAAATAAAATTATTATTAGTCGTATGATTAATATTTAGTAATATATACCAATAAATTAATTTTAATCTAGTTTTATTTTAATGAAATTATTATTAAATACATATCTACTATTTCTGATTTTTTTATATTTTTATTATAAAATTAAGTTAAAGTTATTATTACAATTTTTTACTTAATTATTTCTTTTTATTGGAAATATTAATTATGTTTCTATTTTTTGTTGTTGAAACTATTAATTATTAATTGAAATTATTATTAGTATGATTAATATTAGGTAATTTATAAATTAGATTGAGTCTATATAATAGGAAATTAGTTTTAATCTAGTTTTATTTGAATGAAATTATTATTAAATACATATTTATTAATTCGATTTTTATTATATTTTTTTCTAAAACTGAATTAAAATTATTATTACAATTTTTTTATTACTTAATTGCTTCCTTTTAGTTAGAAATTTTAATTATATTTACGATTTTTTTATTTTTCTTATTAAACTATTAGTATAATCAATACTTAGTAATATATATGTTAATTTTAATCTCTTAATCCAAATTTATTTGAATGAAATTATTATTAAATACATACCTATTAATTTCAATTTTATTATATTTTTCTGAAATTAAATTATTAACTATTATCCTAAATTATTTTATTACTTAATTATTTCCCTTTTGTGTTTGTACTTGAAAATTGAATTTTATTGTTAATAGGAACTTCTCTATGAAACCTTTGATTGACTAAATTAGGTAGTTCTTGAGTTGAGAGATTTATATATTAAAACATTATGAAGTTTATTAAGTGGGAAAAGCTCAAGAAGAGTTAATTTGCTCAATTAAAACTCAAAGTTGTAGTTTTTGCTTCTGGTATATCATTGGGCGCCATTGCAGTGTCGTTGGACGTCACTTAAATAGTGGTCACTCTTTTGGGGGTGTTGGGTGTGACGCCCCGACTACTATACTAAATAATTATTATTTGATAAAAAGATATGGAATTAATTTTTCTTTTACCATAAGATTTTCCTTGAGAGAACATTAATAATAACATAAATTTATATACATATATATAGTTTACATTTCTGTAATTGTTCATGAAATATTACAAAAATCTATATTTGTAAAATATTAAGAGTCCTACATCAGAATAGAAGATTTATCTATATTTTTAATATCTCCTAAAGGTATTAATAGAAATTATCCATGAGTCAATCTTCAGAAGATCCACCAATAATATCTCGAACAACTCTCACTGAGCAAGTTCCTCTTTTGCTCATGCAACAGGTACATATGAAAGAAAAATATGAAAGGAGTGAGGTCATTATAAGCCTTAAATATCAATCTTAATAAACTCAACAAACAATATAGACACCGGGGGCCTAGATTTGGACCTACAATCACAAAACTTGATCTTATTTTACCAGACATATGAATCCATATTCCACTTCTGATGATCCATTATGAACATCAAAAGTTACTTTGGGAAGTGATTAGGTAGTTGAGTATTTCTCATAAAACATTGGTACAATCATAATTATTTCTTTCTCGAGAATATTAGCCATTCATCAGCTCACAAAAGAGATATATACTCATTACCTAACCTTGGCGATGCCAAGCAAGTATCAAATAGTCCCAAGTTTGGCCTATGAATATCCTAGTCCAGTGCGCTATTCTGAACTATCCAGATATTCACCTACTTGGTAAAACTTCCTTAAACCCCACCATGGTCCCTGCCTTTCATCCTGCAGTGTACCAAACTGTGACTTCCCAAATACAAACACTTTGACACTGGTTTAATCTCAACTTATTAAAACCAGACTTAACTCTTACTTAACTGACATACTCTTGGATATTTTCAAAGATCATAAAATGTGATGACTATCAATTCATGTCATTGTATAAATTATACACAAAGAATATAAAACAACGTTAAAATGTACATGCAATTTTCTTCTATCCAAGCTCACTGAATAAAATAATATTTACTTTCACTTCACATTCCTTTTTAATTATAATAATAAAATAAGAATCAAAGCAAGAACTTTAAATATAATTAGATAAGGATTAGAACGTTATAAATAGATATAATAACAAAAATATAAATTAAACAGGACCAGTGCGTAATTGGAGATATATTAATTGAAATAAATAAACAAGACCAATGCATAACTAGAGATAAATAAAATAAAATAATTAAATAGGACCAATGTGTAACTGGAGATAAATAAAATAAAATAAATAAATAGAATCAGTGCATAACTGGAGATTAAATAAAATATATAAACAGGACTAGTACATAACTAGAGATAAATAAAATAAAATAAAATAAATAAATAGGACTCGTGCGTAACTGAAGATAAAAATAAAATAAAATAAATAAATAGGACCAGTGCGTAACTTGAGATAAATAAAAAATAAAAAAAATAAATAGGACCAGTGCGTAACTGAAAATAAATTAAATAAATAAATAGGATCAATGCATAATTGGAGATTAAATAAAATAAATAAATAAACAAGATCAGTGCATAATTGAAGATTAAGTAGAATAAATAAACATGATCAGTGTATAACTAGAGATAAATTAAATAAATATAAGAGGATAATAAATGAGAATAAGTTAAATGGAAGTAAATAGAATAATATAAGATTCAAAAATAAATAAAGGATTAATATAAAACCCATGAGCTTATCAAGATTAATATATAAGAGCTTAACCTCACTCCCCCCTTACCTTATTGATTGAAGGACACACTAATAATATTTGTAGAGGACTAGGATCTCTTTGAATCTTTGCTCTAAACTTTCTTTCCCTATTTTCTCTTTCCCTCTCTTCTTTCTCTTTCTCTTTCTCTCTCTCCTTTCTTTCTCTTTCTCCCTCTTTCTCCTTTCTTTCTTTCTCTCTCTCCTTTCTTTCTTTCCTTCTCACTTTTTTTTTTTTATATCTTTCATGTAACTTCTTCTTCCATATAAATAT
>Ga0214542_1006863_pt1 | contig 20330 bp, 7 predicted proteins | sample CNSS1metaG_FD_160096 | JGI IMG/M metagenome (GOLD analysis project Ga0214542, IMG submission 160096) | Root nodule microbial communities from cowpea collected in UCLA plant growth center, Los Angeles, California, USA - CNSS1 | ecosystem: Host-associated > Plants > Roots > Nodule | place: USA...
TTCATTCTAGATCCAAACATATTGATGTGAGGTATCATTGGATACGTGATGCTTTGGATGCTAAGTTGTTGGAGTTGGAAAAGGTTCATACAGATGATAATGGTGCTAATATGATGACTAAAGCATTGCCAAAAGGGAAGTTTGAAGTTTGTTGTGAGATCGCTGGTTTGGCGGTTATCTCCACATAGTTGTGAGGGGGAGATTTGTTGGGTATTGGGCTCCCTTTCTATGTGGTGAAAAGGCCCAAAATTTGAGAAGCCCATGTCTCACTTAACCTAGTGGAGAGGGGGCTATAAAATAAATAGAGAGGCAGAACAATAGAGTCAGAACACACTGTAAGCCCTAACACATAGAGGGAGAGGTAGAGGGAAAATTCTGTTCACGTTTTTCATAGAGCTGTCGCCGTAAATTCGGCACTGCGGGTTCGTTCACCGTTGGATCGCGCTGAAATTTTTACAGCAGGTTCGAGACTCATTGCTCTTCATTCTGACCGGTTGGATCGTTGATACGAGTCCTGAGTTGGGAGATATTAATTTCGCACTGCAGTAGTGATTTTTAGAGGTTTTCCTCTCTTGTTATTCTCTATTTGAAAGCTTTGTTGCTTTGTTATTTGGTTGGGTGTTGGCACTAATTTGTGCTATTGATTGAGACTCTTTTGTACTCTTGTTGATCATAGTGAAGCTATTTTTTCGGTCTGGACGATTCGTGGTTTTTACCCTTGATTTGAGGGTTTTCCACGTTAAAAATCTTGGTGCCTTTATTTGTGCTTTTGGTGATTTATTATTGTTGCTCTTTGATTATTGCTCCTCATAGATTCTTGCAATTTAGGGGAAATTATATCCGCTGCATTCTCTGGTATATTTTTTGTGTTATTCTTTTCCCCATAAGACTATCTACTATATCTACTATATAACTATCTACTATATCTACTATATAACTAAGAAAACTTAAGCTTAATAAAATTACTTCAATACCCTAACTTATTTTCTTGACACATGTCCATTTTTGTGATTATTTGGTCATTCTACATAATTTTGCACATCAATTCTTTTCTTGACACATGTACAACTCATTTTTATACTCCATATTCACTTCATCCTTCTTTCCATCTCCTTCTCTCCTATTCATCTTCAATCTTCAAAGCTTTCCACCTCATACGTTCATATTCATCTTCTTCCTTCTTGTTTGAAAGTTAGTGCATTCCTTTCTTGGTTGAATGGTTACTTTTGTAGATGCTTTGATATTCTTTGGTTGAAATTTATTTTTTCTTCAACCTGCTTTAAAGCTTCAACCATTCTTGATTTTGTTTGATTGAAAGCTTTAATATTACGTTTGTTGTTGGTTTGATCTTCTTTGTATATTATTTTTCTAAACTTGCAAGGTTTCGTATATTTTTTTTTGTTTAAAGTTAGTTCCTTCCTTTTATCATAGTATTTTTTTTTACCTTTCTTATTTTTTTTTGTTCAATGTTATTGCAATCAACATTTATTGATTTTTTTTTGTTGTTGAAAGCTTCAATCTTATATTTGTGGTTGCTTTGTTTTTCTTTGTATATTGTTATTTTGAAGTTGCAAGGTTTCATTTATGTTCTTAGTTTAAAGTTACTTCCTTCATTTTGTCAGAGTATTTTTATGTTTTAACTTTGAAGCTTCAACCTTTCTTGATTTTTATTTTATTTTATGTTGAAGCTTCAACCATTGATGATTTTTTTTTTTTGTTCAAAGTTTGTTCGTTTATTAGTTATATAATTTATCTCATGTTTATATATTGCTTTTGTAGATGGCTAGGAAACTTGATATGATCAAAGATATTAGTGGAAATAGAGAAACATTAACACTAGCCGTCAGAATTATCGATCTCTGGGTTGTGGGAAATAAAGATTCCTCTTAATCAAAAGGACACAGAGATGATTCTTGTGGATCAAAAGGTAATTTACTTGGTCAAAGGTTTCTTCTTCTTTTTTTATACGAGGACATAGTATGATAATGATTTTTATGTGCTTTTATGTTCGGGGTGATGCCATACCTGAAATGACTAAGAAAGAAGATATTGAAATATGGCAGCACAAGATCACGGAAGGGGGTACTTATATAATGCAGAATTTCAAGATCTTAAAGAACAAATCTCAATTTAGAGTTTGTGACCATCCATTTAAGTTATTTTTCATATAAGTCACCTCTGTATGGCCATAACCCATTGCAAATGTATCTTTATTCATGGATCTAACAACCCATAGTAACCAACAAGAGCATTCGAACCAAACAAAACAATACTATCATTAGTTGTTATGTCCATAGTCAGCTCAAAATTCTTTGAAAGGGAACAATGCTAATTTCGCATACACAAGATTGTGCTCCTAAAAGCTCTTAAAGATGTCGTTCAACACTATGTATCACTGTTCAAAAAGATCAAAGTCAAACAAATTAAAAACATATAATTATAAACTGTAAACCAACAATAGTAAATGGGCATACCTTTAATGGGCATAATCATGCTACGAAAGATGAAAAAAAAACTTTGTGAACAAAAAGGCTCCATGGGCAAAACAGAAACTGTTGGAACAAGATACTCAATTTCACGCTAATCCATACTAAAAATTTACAGGTTAAAATTCTTACCACTACAGAACATGATACATGCATAATATATATCATTCAAATTATAAAAATTTAATATTTGGTGGGAACCATGAAATTTCTGATAGTAAATCAATGACTCTCCAAACTCGATGTTTGGTACATTGTCTTTGGGATCAGAGAAGAAGTTCCTTCCAATAAGTAATGGATTCATCCATTCAATAAAAAACCCTTCTTCAAAATAAAGAAAGTCATGTAAAACAGATCTCAAAAACAATTCACAAAGTTAAAATGGACTTTAACCAACAAATAAAATTAAACAAAAATATAAGAGCAAGGTATAATTTACTAACATTGGAATAACTCAATAAGGAGATGGAATTCTGGAACTTATAACAGTTTTAAGATCCCATTGCACAAGCCACAAAGAGAAACTAAAGAGTAAGTGAAGAACTTTGTGATAGAAAATTCTGTTTTCAAATAACCTTAAACAGTAACTTTAAATATATACATCACAACCCAAGATTGAAAAAAGATTTCATTAAAAGATTAAAAAACCAATTTTTTTCCAGAAATAGCAATAATCATATGTAATGAAATTGAAAAGACAACTTAATGTTTAGTTATTCACTTCACGTGACCAAAAATCATTATTATATATTCAAGTCTACAATACATTAAATCAGTAGCCATTCAAATCCTATTTTGCTATATTCTTTCCTTTATTAAAGTACTTCCATTGTAGAGAATCAAAATCCAAATCCTGATAATTGATTATTGATTTAACAAGATCCAAATCCAATTGATGTGTACGAACTTCTCTCAATTTAGTTTTATTTTAGACTCAAATTTAATCAACCAACACCATAAAAAATATTTATTACAAATAATTTAGAAAATAAATAAAAATTAAATTAAATTTGTAAGAGGTCATTTTGATTTAGATAGAAATTAAATATTTTGGAACAGATTATTTATATAATGCTTACCCTTTCAATCTTTTAATCTTTCTCTATTATGTACTTTCCTACCCTATACTCTCACTAACTTTTACTCTATTATGTACTTCTCATAACCTATCTAACGAAGGTAGTAAAGATTAGAGAAATCTTACTAAGAGTTAACGAACGGGCATATTACTAACAGCATTATTTTGTCTCACTCAATTATTTACAACAACATATATATTAACAAAATTAGTAGTTACAAATTGATACATATTTCTTCAAGTTTAAAAACTCTACTAATATAAAGATTCATATCATTCCCAGAGCTTGAAAAGTTTTTAATCTTGAAAAAAGCTGAAATCATGGATCAGGACTTGAAAGTAGGAATAAGATCACGGATAATAAGAAAAAGGAAACACAAATCATAAATTATAGATTATGATGAAAAGAAAAATCAAACCGCGGCGTATACAAAATAAAACTTATATTCTTATAGAAATGAGAAAGTAGTGAAATTTCTTTACATGACGTAATAGTAAGAAAATATTGGGATTTATTGTTGTTTTATGACTAATAGCAAAATAATCTTTATGAAATGGAAATCTGAACTACCAAGATTTCTAAATTCGAAAAGGTATTGCCCATGAGGAAACGTGCTTAGTCGCTCCACGACTTGCGTTTCGCATTACGTCAACGGACCTAACACCAATGAAAACATTCTATAATTTCGAACAAGGACATGATTGTAAGAACCATCCATAACTATATTTATAATAGTAGAAAAAAATTAAAAAAAAATATTTATAATTTAAAAGTAATACATATAGAGTATGGAAATATAAGAACTTAGAAAAAATATGTAAGAAAGATAATTTGATTTCAACAACTTTTAAAAACCTTATGCCCATTGCTCTAAAAAAAATTATAAAGGAAAAGATAAGTAAAAAATAGGATTAAATACGTTTGTGGGGTCCATTTTCGTCACATAATCTCAAATTGGTTTCCAATTTTTTTTTTCATAATTAGGTCTTGATTTTTAAAAAAATTTATGTAATTTAGTCATTTACGTTAATGTTGTATCAACGAAATTAATATATGTTATGTGTCAATTTGCGTTCTTTTATTATTTTTTTTTTAATTTTCATGTCAAGTTAGTGTCGTGTTACGTGACAGTAACAATGTCACATGGCAGTGAGACTACCACATCCTAATGGCAATGCCACCTAGTAGTGACAGTGTAAAATAGTGTAAAATGTCATTGTCTTATATTCAATTTAATCCATGTATTTGTTATTTTGATTTATATTTAATTTAGTTCATGTATTTGTATTTTAATTCAGCTTAGTCCTAATTTTTTATTTTAAATTAAGCAATTTCTTTACTCGTACCAAATTTAACTTTTATATAAATATTATATTAATATTTTTATTAAATATTTCTAAAATGATTTTTAAACTAAGTCTAACTATATTATTAAAATATAATTATTATATTGTTTGTTTGACTTTTGTTACCTATAATTTCTCATAATGATTTCATTTTGTTGTCCTACTTATTATTAACAAACATATATAGTTATAAATAAAAGAGCTAATAAAAGTATTCACACACGTTAATAAAAGTACTTTTAACAAGATTAAATTTATTTTTATTTATATTTTACATTAAATTTTATCTAATTTTGTTTTAAAATTTTAAATTTATTTGTATTCATATTATATTACATCATACTCTAATATTTTTTTTATTTGAATTTATATTTCAAATAATTATATATAACTTTATAAAAATAAATTACTAGTATAATATTTATAATATTTATATAAATATTAAAATTGGTCTCAATTTGCCAAAAGAAAAAATTATTCCATCTAAAAAAAATAGGACTGATATAAATCAAAATGATAAATATAGAGATTTAATTGAGTATAAAGCAATAATACATGAAACTAACATCGACATATAACACTTTCATTATCATGTGACACGATCTTGATGTGGCACATGAATAAATTTTTTTAAACAAATTAAAACATTTCCTTTGCAATATGATTATTAGCAAGTCCCATGAACATATCCTTACCCTATAATATTTATTTTCCATATATGATTGAGATACAATATTTTTTACCATTTTAGCTAATTCCCACCTTTCACTAGATCAAGTTTCGTATTCAATTTATTGTAAGGTTTGGTGCTTTTGAGATATCGGCACATAAAAATCACATGAAGTTGGAGATAGATTATGCTTGAAACTTGGTGCATACATCATTTTCGATGAATTTTTTCTTCTTTTAATTTCAATATATTAGTTCAGCAAATGACTACTTAGTACTTTAATTGGTATTAGAATGTTATGTCCCCTTTATCCAAAAAGTTGAGTCATTGCCCTTTCTTAATAGCCTTGTAATAAATTGCATAAATCATATGAACAATTTCTTCGACGCATGAAAAAAATAATAATAATAAGAGAACCCGAGCAATGACATCATTTTATCTTCATTTGATCATATCTATGTTGTTTTAGGCATTTTATTGTTTTTGTTAGTGGCATTCATATATCTAATTTACAAGGATCTCCTGCAACATCAGGAAGAAAAAGTTGGTAGGATGCCTCTATCTTCAAAAAGGTTCGATGACAACGAGATAGAGGGAAGTAAAAGCAAAGGATCATGTTCAGAGACGAATCTAACATCCTAATTCGGGTGCGATTAGAAATTATTTGGATTTCAATCCAACAATATTTTATAGTAGATGTAATTTGGGGGACAAATTTAGGAGAGGAAATATATAAGATTTGAGGGACAAAATAATTTTTTTTTCACATATGTGGTAATAATTTTAAGACTTAAATAGTCACTTGGTCCTAATTTAGGTTAAGTATTTTAAATTTGGTCATATTTTAAGATTTTTGTTCAATTTGGTCCTAAATTTCAAAACCATAATTCAATTAAGTACTTTTACTTAATTCCGTTAAAATCGTTAATAGAACAATGTATACGTGTGATTATTCCACTGACGTGGTGCATTGTACAGTGACAGTGACGTGACCGTTTATTTACATTTACGGTGACATAATGACATGATGTTTAATTGAACAGAGATTAAATTAACGAATTAGAGGAAATTGGGATTAGGGTTAGAATTCCCTGTTAGAAGAAAATTTAGAGAGAAAATTTAGGGATATATCATTGTTGTGGACGAACTTGGATTGAAATGCACTCGTATCGCTATTGAGGACAAAATTTGCGTGCATTGGACTTTCATTTTCTACGTATAGTGTCCTCACATAGACAGTTAGTTCTATGTAGTGTCTTCACATGAAATTGTCTTGATGGTGTCACACAGTGATACAGAAACTAGAATAGAAGATATTTATCTCCTGCATTTTAAAATCTTCCTAACTTGCAATTGATGGAAGACGAATACAGCGTTTCATGGATCTGTGCGTAAAATTTTAAAGATAAATAATTCCTCCATGTGTGTTAGCGAATAAACTGAACTTCAATTTCATTTCTTTTTTTGACTCATTTATTTTAGATTCCTTGGTGAATTTGTAATGACTTGCTATAAACCTTTGTTGCTAGGTTTTGATGAGTGAAACAGGGTTTGGTGGAAGAAAAATGGAAGAGGTTTTTCATATATTCGATATTGTTTGATTTAATTAAATAAAACAAACGAAAAAAAATTAGTAAAAGTAAAATACCTTCTTATTCATTTTTGCTGCTCGGGTTGTCTTGGAGGGGAGGGGGAGGAGATTCAAAAAATATCATCTCAAATGAATTAACAAAAGTAGTAATCCTATACATTTTGAAATATAAAATTAGAAGATACGAAAGATATAACTTTTAATCTTTTTCCCACTCTCGTGACAACAAAACAAGGATTCTCCCATCTCCATTAAAATCTCTATGATCTTTCCGTTTCCCCTTCATTAAAATTGCTCTTTTCCTAGAGTTATAAACCAAAATGATAATGAAACTAGATTAATTGAATTACTAAACTAAACTACTATTGAAAAATATTAAAGTTTGAATTACTATATTAATTGAATTTTTAAAATCTAAATTACTTATGAAGTAACTACAAAACCTTTTTAAAATGCTAATGTATACTGCCACCATGTTCCAGCTGGAAACAGGGAAAATACGCTGCACAATTCTCCATAAACATTGGTCTCAGGTTATTTATATGGAAAAGCTACGCATTTGAGTAGACAAACATGCGCCAGAGACATTGCTAAAAGATCACGAAGAAGTTGTAGGAGATCTATTAAACGCTAAAGAAGATTATGCATTCTACACGTTTCCATTAACACAGTTGAAGAAAGTCCAATGCACACAAATTTCGTCCCTAGCAACGATCCCTCCCCAAATTTTATTCCAACAGTGATTCCTAATCCTAATCCCAATTTCCTCTAATTCGTTAACTTAATCTTCCTTTCAATTAAACACCATGTCATTCTGTCATAATAAACAAACGACCACGTCATTGTACAGTGAACCACATTAGTAGAAGAGTAACATGTATACATGATTCTGTTAACGATTTTAACAGAGTTAAGTAAATGGACTTAATTGAATGATATTTTTGAAATTTAGGATCAAATTGAACAAAAATCCTAAAGTATGAACAAATTAAAAAAAAAAAAAAAAACTTAACCAAAACTAGGACTACATGACTATTTAAGCCTAATTTTAACAAAATCAGGGAGTGCATTTGTCCACCCTCACGTATGTGTAGTTTTGCCACTGATCACATTGCATTGAATGTGTGCAAAAGCGGACGAAATTCAAAACTATGCAGTTAAAGTTGAAGCTAATGATAAAAACATAAAGACTCAGAAGGATGAGTGCAAGAAATTTTGTGGTTAGTTCCACCATTTTGGATGAACCAGAGGTGGAAAATGTCTTCCACCAAGGTAGACTATTGAGACCAAGTTGAGTGTCTAACTTATCCAACAAGTGCATTGGGTCAATTGTGGTACAACAAGATCGTATCCATAGATATTTGGTAAATTAATCTATAATCTACTTCATGTTTGGAAGGGAAATGATAGCAAAGGCTTGGTTTAAAAGTTGAAAAACAAATTGAAAATAAAATTGAGAGAAGTGATGCTGGAAGTAAGCTTATTTCTTTCACTCAACTACACTACTCTTAATTATCTATAAATTATGTTCTTTATTCTAGTGTTCCTGGAAGTACGCTGATTTGTAATTCAAACCTCGTGTTTGAGCATTAGAACCTAAGGGTGTTAAACGTAGGATGTCCCCGTCCAGGTGGAGGAATCCTTGCATTAAGAACAAGACTCTTTAAACCAACTAAAATCGCATATGCATGTCTGGTATATGTCAAGCATTAGAAAATTTGTTTGGCTCTAAACACTAGATCATATGCCTCTACCAAAGTTTCATATGCCTCTAAACACTAGTGCTGATGAGGTATGATATTGGCGAAGTCACCAAAGTTATCAAAGCAAATCAAATAACCAACACATAAAACAAGAACATAATAAATATATAATCACCTATTATATATTTATTATGTTTTGTGTTTCTTGTGTTGTTTGTAGTGACGGATCTTGACCAATAATCTTAGGGGGTCAAAATAATATACTAAAAATTTATAATTTTTAAGTTGTATTTGATATGGGCTCCATTTTAAATAATTTTTGCTAATTTCATTCATTGGATATTCTCATATTTTGAGAACCGTTTCTCATACCTTGTACCATGTTTCAAATAATTAATATCAAGCCTCTCACCTCTTATTTTTCTAATTGAATATTGAATATTATGCTTTGAAATATTTTAGAAAATTGAGTCTGTTTGTTTTCGTCTTCGTTTGTAACTTCCTTTTTATTACTTTAAAAGGATAAATTTATTCTTTTATTCTACACCAATATACATTTTTTAAATTTAAAATTTAAAAATAATTGATTATTATCTAATTGAAAATTTAGAGAAATAATTACTAAGAAAACTCTGATAATCAAATCATAATTAAAAAATATTTATGAAAAAACATATGAAATTTATTATTTTTCTTTTATATTCATAGAAAATGAATATACAAAGACTCATAAAATAAAATAAAAACTAACTATTAAACTAATATTTCACTATTATGTGAGACAACAGAAAGTTTTCTTTTTTTCAAAAATAGAAGAAAACATATCAGAAATGAGAGTAAAAATAGTGAGATTGTGTCGGTTTTTTTTTTCAAAAAAAAAATGAAAATGCAAAATGCAAAATGAGAACAATAGAAAAAACAAAACAAAAATATTTATTATCTTTTATTTTACATTTTATTATTTATTAACATTAAATTTTATGTTTTATAAAAAATATACTTAATTTAATTTTCATCGTGTAGATGATTTAAAAATTTTAACAAACTTTAATTAATATGTAGCATCTAAAAGTTAAAAAAAAAAAAAAACAAAAAAACTAGGGTGGGGGCATGGCTCCCTCTGTCATGCTTAAGGTCCGTCACAGGTTGTTTGTCTTTATCTTGTGTGATGATTAATTATTCGATGTGATTAAATGAATTTGCAGGTTTAGAGGCACTAAGGAGTTATCAGGCAGAGTAGTGGAAGATCTCAAAAAACTTTAGTAGTGGTTAGTTTGTATAGAGTTTGTTGGTTTAGTTTGAATGTATAAATGACATATTTTTATAGTCATATTTTTGTAAGACTGTGTTAATATATTTTATATGGTAGATTGCTTGTTTTGAAGACTATAATGAAGTATTCTATTTTATTAGTTCTAAGATAATAAAATAGAATATATATATATATATATATATATATATATATATATATATATATATTAAAAGTAAAAATAATCAATTTAGTATAATTTTTTTAAAAAAATTACATGAATGATCGTAAAATAAATTTTAAGAAGATAAATGTGTTGTCACACGTATTTTTTTTTATTGTGAATTATCTTTTCTCAGAAAATTAAAAATTTAATCTTCTGTTTGTGGTTGCATTAGTATGTTGATGTGACAAACGATTGGCTGTGTTATACTTATATGTTTATTACATAAATCAACGACCAATTAGCATTATATAAATACTGTTTTGTAAGGTATACAAATAAAATGTACTTTAAAATGTAAATTTATGAGGAACTTTCCCTGAGGCAATAGTAAAAATTTCAAATTTTTGGGAAATTAAATCTAAGAAAAACTCTTTTCCAGGACCTAAACCAAAATTAGTTAATTTTATAAACTAAAATAAATTTGTAAAGATTTGATGGAAAAAATAAATTGTTGATGTAAAAATATTTATTTTCTAAGACCTAATTACATATACTAAACTTCATAGAAATATAAACTTTATCATTTTAATTAATCATAAAAAAATATAAAATGACAAAATATCTATATAAAAAAATGTTGTTTGGTTATATTGGTATAATAGAGGATATGGTAAAACGCCAGGGGATTAAGGTATTGTTCTTAGAGATGTCAAAATAAATATCAATTTATGAGCTAATCCTACTTACTACATGTACTGGTTCAAGTAAGATTGGATTGAAAATTTTTCATTTTTCTCAAAAGTGGTTTAAATTGAATTCGACTCACTTAATTCACGAATTCAAACCAGGTTGAAGGTAGGTTAACCCGCAACCCACCAAGAATAACACTATTAATTTTTTAAAAAAAGAAAATTATTATAATTATTTACTACTTCTAATTATAGATATTCACAATTTGATATTTTTAAATACTATAATGTTATTCAATAATATTTGAATAGTGTGAATATTTAATTTAGTTATTTGCCAAGTTATATACGTTTATTCATTAATCTTTAACTATTATTTATATTATAATATTTCGAGAATTAGGTGAACATTTTAATTTCACTATTATAAAAAATAAATCGAGTCAATTCACTTTCATTACAATACAATCAATATATAAAATAAATTGAAAAAAAAAATTGTTAGTGAACCAACTTACTAATCCACCAACCCGTGATAAATCAAGTTAGGTTGCAAAATTTTTGATTCACCAAAGTGAGTCAGATTAAGCTGACTCTTTTTTGCTCAACCGATAGTGAGTCAATCCGTGTGAGCCAAATTTATCCACTTTAACACTCCTTGTTCCTCTCATTACTGCTAAAGCAAATAAATTGTTTAAGGTCCCCACTCCAGCATACCCCTCCCTCGTTTAGCTCTATATTCAATAATTTTAACACACGAGGGTACCCCATTCTAGACGTGTAACATGCTAACATCTATTAATTATTATGTTTATTCGTGTGGTATTTTGACCATAGCGAGATTCTTATAAACCACTCTATACGGTACATTATCGTACGTATATCAGATACTAGATCACTATGTTTACATGAATTGTTTTATATAATCTTTGACTTAGTAATGATAAAAAAGTTTTATAAGATCATACTTACCATATAATAAACCGTAGAAATCAATAATTCCAACTCTTAGCAGACAAGAACATCATGAGGATGTTTGTTCATCAGGTGCTTAAAAATACCAAGCTATCTGTCTTTTCTCTAATAACTTCCTCTGCCATAGTTTTTCTCATATATGCAGATGGTGTTACCTACCATGATTGCGTACACTCTGCATCTAACACAGAAACTCCAGAGAAGTTGGAACTTCAAAATAACAGAACAACAAAAACAATAAGCCCAACACTTGTTCACATAAATTTCCGTTCCATTCAAGAAAAGAAGGATGAAGCTGAGAGGAAAAACCACTATACTCTAGTTGCCCCATTGAATGCTACAGAAGAAGAAAGAAAAGTTTGGTTTCGAGAACATCTGCATCACTTCAAGATCCTCAAGTCAAACAACTTGACCCAACAGTTTCATGCTCGAGTTTCGGTATTTTTCGGACGCGAATGCGAGGCCCAGTTTTTCATGACATGGATTTCACCTGCAAGTTTGTTTGGAGGGAGAGAATTACTGTCAATGGAAAGCATTTTCAAGAGCCACCCCAAGGCATGTCTGGTAATTCTATCGAGAACTCTGGACACCAGACATGGCTACAAGATCCTGAAACCACTGCATGATCGTGGGTTCAAAGTGCAAGCAATGGCCCCAGACTTTTCATTTTTGGTCAAGAGGACTCCAGCAGAAACATGGTTTCATGAGCTAAAGAAGGGTAAAAAGGATCCTGGTGAGATTTCCTTATCTCAGAATCTATCTAATCTGATAAGACTTGCAGTTCTCTACAAATATGGTGGTATCTACATAGATACAGATTTTATAATTATGAAACCCTTAAAAGGGTTAAGTAATTCTATTGGTGCACAGAGCACGAGTTTGGATTCTAAGCACTGGACCAGATTAAATAATGCAGTTCTGATTTTTGATATGAGACATCCACTTCTGCATAGATTCATCAGTGAATTTGCTCTGACTTTTGATGGAAACAAATGGGGTCATAACGGCCCCTATTTGGTTTCAAGAGTAATTAAGAGGCTGAGGAAAAGACGCGATTTCAACTTAACAATTTTGCCTCCTAAGGCCTTTTATCCAGTAGACTGGAACAAGATAACTGGGTTCTTTACAAAACCAAAAACTCAGAGCGAATCAAGATGGGTAGAAGCCAAACTGCTTCAGCTCAGTGGGAAAAAGACTTACGGGATTCATCTATGGAACAAACGTAGTAGCAGATTGACAATTGAAGAAGGAAGCGTCATTGATAGACTTGTATCAAATTATTGTGTCATTTGCAACCATAAATAATACCTTTCTTAGGTACACAATTATTGACATGAAAAAGGCGGAGATTTCGTCAATAATGGAAGCCATGTTAACCTGTTAAAGAGCAAGACTATCAAGTGAAGAAACTTCTGTGTACCTATTTTTCATTCATTTTTCCTTCTGTACAGAAAACATTAATCAGCTAATAAAGGAACTGCATTCCAGTCTTCCATGATATTGATTCTCTACCTTTATCTTCCAATGAAAACAGCCTACAGTCCAAATACTAACTGCAATTTAACTTTTTTTTATAACAGACTTCAACCACAATATTGCAATTTAAAAACCACACAACAGTCTAAACCTTAGATAGCATTTCTCTGAATATAAATTTTCAACATGTTATACTAAATAAATTCTGACAATCTACTGAAATATTTTTTCTAGTCAATTTGGCTAACTGTTATTTTAACAATGTAAATGCTAAAATTTCCAGCCATACATGTCTGCCCTTTAAGGCTAACCCATTTTCTTTATCAGTTCTTGACAAACGAGTGGGTTGAATCTGCTTGATAACAGCCCAAGGATCCGGAATTCATGTTCTGAATCATTGTCCCACGGATATATGGGATTAATTATTATAGTTGAGCCGGTATAACACTGAATAGTTTGCCAAGCTAGTATGCTCCATGTCAATTAATCTCATACGCGATGTGTTTTCTCTTTAACTCAATAGAAACAAACTTTTGATTCCATACACTGAGGAGAATGATTCAAAAGAAGCAGATAAAGATAACAAGGAAGAAGACATATACAAGTACCTTCTGGTGCTTTATAGTCTGCATGATCCGTTCCTTTGATCTTCAGAAGTAACAAACCATTGGATTTCATACGACATGTCCAAAGTTCCATGTATAACGAAAATAAAAAGGTTTCCTTAACCCTTTAACTTTTAAGAATATCTAGCACAACGGATAAAGTAAGACGAGCAACACCACTAAAACCAATGAAGATGAATGTGCCTTTCTTTTGAAGCTAATATACAAAAACACTATCAATCACATGCCCTGAGTTGACCAAAACCAATGTGCATTCTTGTGGCAAAGCTGAATCTAGTAAAACACAACCTTTCCCGTGTTTATAGACACGCTAGTGCTTCCCTTTTCCCATCTCTAATTCTGCTAACATCTAATACTTTTCTTTAACGTTGGCAGAAACCATTGCTTAGTCATCAATGAGAGGATATAACCAGTCCAGAGAAGCACAAATCCTAAGAGAAAAAGCACCGTTTATTTTTATTTTTTAAAATAACTATTTACAAGTCTTTCCAATCTCCATGTCCAAAACTCTAGATCAAGGCCATTCATAAATAGTGCAGAAAAACGAGAGAAATATAAGAGTTGCCTCAGTCAAAGGATATGAATACAAAAACTGATGTAACATTACCCAAATCCAAATTGTGTATGTCACAATGGAATCATATATCAACAACTAAACCATGAAAGACCAAAAAATTACAATTCACCAATAAAATCAGCCAGAAAAGAGGGACTCGTCAATTTCAATCTTCACCACCTCATTATCTTCGAACCTGTCTTTCTTGGACGGTGCCGGTGGTGCATAAATCCTCGGTGGCCCTCTACCCTTCTTCTTGTCCTTTGGCCTCGCCTAATAATCAGCTCCCAATCCCATTCACAATATTAGAACCGCCAAAAGCTTAACATTAAAACTAAAAGAGAAATTGACGAAAAGAGGAAAAGGGAGCAGAAGATTACATTCCCAAAGGAATGGGCGAAGCGCTTTCCCTTTGCAGTTTTCCTGTCTCCTCTGCCACAGTACACTGGGAGATAACAAAAGACATAAATTAGGAAATGGGGTGTTAGAATTCGTCAATAGTAATGAAAAGTGGTTGAAAAAACGGATTTAGTGTTGCAGAAAGTACCAGAAGGGGTTGGGGAGAGCGTGGAGGTTGCAGAGGCTGAGAGGGAAGGGAAGGGAGTGGAGAGTGGTGAGAAGAGAGTTTGGGAGTGAGAGAAGGAAAGGTGAGAGGTGGAAGTGTGCAATTGAGTGGAGAGTGGAGGAGGTGATGCTAGGAGTAGTGACGCCATGGCTGAGGATAACTGAAGGGATAAGGTTAGACGAGGAGGAAAATGGTGCACTGTAAGAGGGTAGCTTGTATAGCGTAATCGGAAGTAGTTTTGTTAAAAATGAAAGTGGGAATATGATAAAAACAAGGGTAAAATCGATGGAGAGATATGGTAATTTAAAATTGCAAAAACTAGGTTTTTCTTACTGTGGACACTGGTATTATGGTATATACACAAAAGAATAAGAATAGGTGATTTTAATAGTTTATGAAATGGTTATCGGATGAAAACATTCCGGAAATAATTGAGCGACTGATTGAACCGATTTATATTAATTGGGAAATTCTCTTGTTCTTGAAAATGAAATCAAAGTATGACAAACAAATTTGGATAGATGGGGTTATTTTTCCCTTCTGCCTCTCTCTGCAAAAAACCTGTTACAATGGATAGCAAGATTCTCAAATACAATGCACATCAATAACCTGATCGCATCCGCATTAATACAGTAGGAGGAGACCTATTGGCTTAAGAGTGTCTTTTTCATTTGAAGGGAATTGCGCGTAAACCATCGGTTGATTTGGATGACATTGTGAATTCACAATTTCAGAGGAGATGAGTATATCCACTGCCGCATTTATGTGATTTTAAGAAAGGATAATGATTTTTTACTATTTTTTTTTGTAATTCACTTTTAATTTATTATTTCAATTATTTTTAATCAACATATTACATTATTATAATAAATAAAAAAATTAAAATAAATAATTATAAGATGATTTAAATAATGAGTTAAAAGGGAATCTTGTTATTATTCTTTCATAAGTAACCATACATCATTTATAATAATTTCAAAAACACCTTATTTTTGTTTTTAGTGCGTCAGTCTCCATGCCATGAAAAACTGCACAGCGAGCTCAATGAAATTCCAGCACGCCAATAACTGTCAAAATTTTATTTTAATTTTATTTTAATTTTATTTTAATATTTACTTTTAAAGTAAAGGTTGAATATGTTTTTAGTCTCACAATTTTTACTGAAAATTAAAATTACTTTCTTAAAAATTTTGGTCCAATTTAGTACTAAATTACTAAATTTTAGAATTACATGAATTCAATCTTTTCAACCAAATTTTGTTAAGTTTATTTAATGTTTCAAACGCATTTCATGATAGTATTTGAATTATTTACACAATTTCACATAATTTTGCTTCAATGTTAACTAAAAAAGTATTATGAAACATATTTAAAAAATCAAATAAACTTAACAAGACTTTGTTAAAATGACAAAATTCACACAATTATAAAATTGTAAACTAAATTAAATCAAAGTTTTGAAAATGACTAATTACAATTTTTAATAAGGGAAAAAAGCATATTAAAACTTTAAATTAATATATTAAAAAAATTTAATACCAATATAACACATTAATTTTTAATTTAAAAACTAATAATCAATATCTTCTTTTAAATTAATTTTAATCAAATAATTCTTTATTTTATATTATTTTTAACCAAAAATAAAATGTGTAATCTTTTAATTTTATCTATCTATTATGATATTCTTGTTGTTACATCTGTAACACCCCATTTAATTAAGCATGTGAAATTAAAGGAATGTCACAGTAAAGATAACATAAAAACGCGATCAGGGATCAACTCCATACAATCCATGGCATACCACGATGCCTAAAGGAACTAGAGGAAAAGAAAAAAAAACCAGAGTGCATAAACTACGGATGAACAGATACATGGGTCGCAACCCTAAATGAACTCATACAAGGATAACAACCAGTCCACACACGGACTATGCAGCAGAATCTCCGCTCCCTTGTTGACTCCTGGAACCTCGCCCATCTGCTCCCATCAATTTAATTGATGATCATCGCAAGAAAGAAGTACCACATACAAGACAATCACACAACAAACAGGGTAAGCTAGAGCCAACACATAATTATCATACAGTCAAATATATTTTCATCATTTCACATCCATATAACAACCAAACAGGTCATGACTCTTCATTCGATACACTACGACTCGACTCGACTCATCCGGATACGTATAACTTGGTCGAATTCAGCGGATGCTTGCACTTGTGGTGGATACCTCTGCTCGACCCTGAGCTGCTCGATCCTGAGCTATGTGTTAAAAGTGTTACGATGAATCAAATCTCCCTCACCACAAGGTTAGTCCTTAATGAATTTCAGGCCTCCTGCTACTCTCACCACAGGAGTCAGTCCGCTCTAAGTGAGACTAACTGACCCCTTAGAGTGTCAGGATGCAGTCCTTACCTTGAATCCTTACCTAGTTATACAGATGGGGCACCACCATGGACACCCACTAACAGGGGCCATGGAATTACGTCCCGACCACTAAAGCGTAGCCCCGAAGGTCTCACCTAGAGACCCCAAGGAGTTACACGCTGACACGGACCAACATTCATAAAACAGCAGTAGGAGAACATCAAGGATCATGTTTATAATTCCATACCCTTCCCTGAGATTTATTCCTCATACCCATCACATTTTGAATCCATACATCTGATCATCACTATCCCATGAGTCTAGGGTCTCACCCCATGCCAATACCATGTTCCTTTAGTTCCAAACCACTCATTCATTCCACATGCCAAGTCCATACCAAACCCGTCACACGCAATTCACAAATCATGCCAAGCCTACATATCATTCCATCATATACATGTTTCTCATCATACCATTCATTTCCAAACCAGTATTAATCGTCCAAGAACAACCAAGCATTCAAACAGCACAAGGTCTCGCCCAGCCCCTCGCTCAGGGCTAGAGGGTCTCGCTCAGGCGAGACGTGCTCGCTCAGGCGAGTCCCTCTTCGCCTAGGCGAGGGCTCAAGAAAGGGGCAGGAGCACACGCGGGATCTCGCTTAGGCGAGACCCTTCTCGCCTGGGCGAGATGCTCGCTCGCTCAAAAACCACAGTGGGTCGCCTGGGCGACCATTCGTGGAGAAGAGGCTTAGGCGAGCCTCTGTTAATCTCGCCTAGGCGAGACTAGCTCGCTTGGGCGAATTTATCAGAGCCCGCCACTGTTTTCCCTGCAACAGATGTGAATACATACCACAAGCAATAATCCCATCGGATCATACATCCATATTAACAGGCAACCACAAAGAAATCACCAACCACATAAAACAGCAACTCAGAACAAGCAAACAGGAGGGTTCTAGCTTCCCTTACCTGGAAATGGGTTTGCACGGGACCTCCGCACTGAAACAAGGGGCACCGTAGCTCTAGAACCCGACTCGCAAGCTGGAACAGCGAGTCAACGAATCAATACAAAGTTTCTCACTGTGAGTACAAAACTATTCTAGACAGGGGCGATAAGGTGAAAGAGCACTTACGTGAGCAGAACTATGGCCAAGATGAAACGTGAATCGGAAGAACGTTGGAACCCTAGCAGAAGTAAAAGACGGCTGCGGCTCAAGACAAGGACGACAACTTTTCTGAAATGGTAAGGAATACTAGGTTTAGGGCAGACCTAAAGACTATGTATGTTGGGCCGGCCTTAGGCCCACTTACAAGGGCAGCCCACTAACTTTAGGGCAGAAAAGCTAAAAGATTTTTAATGGGCCTTACACATCCGTCAAATTTCTTATCATTTTCTTTCGATTTCATTCATTTTCGCTTCTAAATCCTTCAAAGAAAACAACACTACAATTCCCTTTTTATCATCTCGTATCTTTCCATTTACCTTCCTCTTATCTATCCCGAAATAATCTTCTTGATTTTCATTGAAGTTAAAAAATTACCTTGATAAATCTCTCTTCCGCAAGTTTCTACAACACACAATACCAACATCAATTAAAAATCTTAACGCGGTGTTGTTTTGTGAAGATAACCCCTTTGAAATTGAATTGAAGTGACAAATAAAATTTAAAATTATGTTCATTTAAGAGGATGAACGCGTTACATAGACAAACTTGTAAAAATATCTCACAAATAAATCTCCCACAAATACAAAGATTTGCATGAATAAATTAACTTTTACTCTTTTCTCCACATATTTTATTATTATATTAAAATTATTAATAATTATTACTATATTAATTATTATTTATTATTTATTATTATTATTTATTATATATATATATATACACTAATAAATTATAATAATAAATAACATATAATATACTTATATATATATATATATATAAAAAAAAAAAAAAAAAAAAAAAAATAATATATATATATATATATATATATATATATATATATATATATATATATATATATATATATATATATATATATAATAATTATTATTAAAAATTAAAATATTATTAAAAATATAATGATTAATATATTAATATATAATAACTAATAATATATATAAAATGATGATTATTATTATTATTATTAATTAATTAATAAAAGTATATAATAATTAATAATAATTGTAATATTGTTACAAATTAATAATATATGTAGATATTATTATTAATTTGTATATATATATATATATATAATTTATATAATTAAAATATTCTTAAATTTTAACCTTTTTAATTTATTTAATTATAATTTTATTAAATTTTTATTATGAAATGTGTTTTGGTAAATTTTAAATTTTATCTATTATAATTTTTTTTTTAATTTATCATGTCAATTAAATCAATCATTAATTTTCATAAAATTTATCTTCAAATTTACTTACTTTATCATCTAAATCTACTAAAAAAAAAAATGCACAATCATTCCCTTAAATCTACATAAATTCATCTTCATATTCTTTCAAGACTATCTCATCAAACGAATACTATCTAAGTCTTTCATTAGTTATCAATTGTACAATGTGATTTTTAAGGGTATATTCCTTCTTCATTTTGAATCATGATGCAGAATATTAGAGAAAAAGAAATTCAAGGGTCACTAGTGCAGTGAGGGCTTTTGGCCCCGGTTACTTTCGTGATTCTGCCTCGGTTTTAGAACCGAGGCATATTGGGGCGAGGCCAAAAGGCACCTCCTTTTGGCCTCGGTTATCACCCGAGGCCAT
>Ga0214542_1006864_pt1 | contig 20329 bp, 6 predicted proteins | sample CNSS1metaG_FD_160096 | JGI IMG/M metagenome (GOLD analysis project Ga0214542, IMG submission 160096) | Root nodule microbial communities from cowpea collected in UCLA plant growth center, Los Angeles, California, USA - CNSS1 | ecosystem: Host-associated > Plants > Roots > Nodule | place: USA...
TATATATATGTATAATGGTTAAATATATTTTTTGTCCCTTAACTTTCAGAAAAAATTGGAATTAATTTTTCTTTGAAACTTTGGCGCAATTTAATTCTCTAACTTGAAAATGTGTGAATTTAATTCTTTTAACCAAATTTTGTTAATTTTTTTTTTTACATTTTAAATGCATTTCAGAATAATATTTGAATTGTTTTCACTGTTTGATACATGTTTATTTTAATGTTAGTGGATAAATACATTTTACGTTAAATAAAATTAAGAAAAAATAGTTAAAAGATACTAAATCTATACATTTATAAAGATAAGGAAATTGATTCAATATTTAAAAAATTGACTAATTTCAATTTTTATCGAAAATCATTAAATTTAAAAGAAGTAAAATATATTTTGGAAAAGTCAAATTTAAAAAATGTAATCATTAAATATTAGTTGAAATAAGGTCATTCATTGCTTATAAAATACATTTTTTTCTTGTGGCCTTCGTTGAGTTGACTTCTTAGTCAACGGGTGGTTGCACCTTAATGCTATCATTGAATTACAATTTCTGAAGGATATCATCTTTTCCATTTTCATTTTTTGAGTTCAGACTTTGGAAATGGCTGAAGTTGTTCTTGAATTAGTGCTTGAAAATTTGAGTTCTCTTGTTGGAAAGGAGTTGGCACTTTTTTTGGGTTTCCATGATGACTTGGAAAGACTTGCCAGTTTACTGACTACCATCAAGGCAACTCTTGAAGATGCTGAGCACAAACAATTCTTAGACCGAGCTATACGGATTTGGCTTCAAAACTTGAAAGATGCAGCTCTCACTTTGGATGACATCATGGACGAGTGTCGATGTGAACTTCTGGGGATGGAGTTCCAAAGACGCTGGGGTGTATCAAATAAGGTACAAATCTTTGGTTCATTATCCTCTTTTCATCCCAAACACGTTGTTTTTCGTTACAAAATTGCCAAGAAAATGAGAAGGATAAGTAAGAGGTTAGAAGAAATTGCTGAAGAAAGGACTAAGTTTCATTTTACAGAGACGGTCTCCGAGAGAAGTGGAGCCAGTGATTGGCGCCAAACCACCTCGTTTATCACTGAACCGCAGGTGTATGGAAGGGAAGAAGAGAAGGATCAAATTATAAACTTTTTGGTTGGTGTTGCTTCTCGTTCTGAGAATTTATCCGTATATCCGATCTTGGGTCTAGGTGGACTAGGAAAAACAACTCTTGCTCAACTCATTTTCAATCATGAGAGGGTGGCCAACCACTTTGAGCTAAGAATTTGGGTTTGTGTCTCTGAAGATTTCAGTTTGAAGAGGATGACAAGGGCTATCATAGAAGCACTTACCCAGCGTAGCTGTGAGTATTTGGATCTGGAACCACTTCAAAGAATATTTCAAGATCTTCTTCGAAGTAAAAGATATTTACTTGTTTTAGATGATGTGTGGGATGATAAGCAAGAGAATTGGCAGAAATTGAAATCTGTTTTAGCTTGTGGGACAATGGGTACTTCCATTCTGATCACCACTCGTCTTTCAAAGGTGGCTTCAATCATGGGAACAATACCTCCTCATGCACTGTCAGAGTTACCAGATAGTTATTGTTGGGAATTGTTTAGGAGTCGAGCCTTCGGAGCAAATGAGGTTGAACCAGAAGAGCTAGTGTTTATAGGGAAAGAGATAGTAAAGAAATGCAGGGGAGAGCCTCTTGCAGCAAAAGCACTGGGAGGTCTTTTACGCTTCAAAAGAGAGGAAAAGGAGTGGCTCAACGTTAAGGAGAACAACCTGTGGAGTTTACCCCAAGATGAAGACTCTATAATGCCTGCCTTGAGATTAAGTTACTTGAACTTGCCCATAAAACTCAGGCCATGTTTTGCTTTATGCGCCATATTTCCCAAAGATAAAATAATAGAAAAGCAATATCTGATCGATCTATGGTTGGCTATTGGTTTATTTCATCCAGTGAAATATTAGAGGCTGAAGATGTCGGTGAAGGTGTGTGGAAAGAATTGTACTGGAGATCATTTTTTCAGGATATTGAGACAGATGATTATGGCAAAGTTAAAAGTTTCAAGATACATGATCTTATCCATGATCTAGCACAATTTGTTGCGAGAGATGTTTGCTGCGTTTCAAAACACAATCATGTAGCTACTTTTCCTGAAAGAATCCACCATCTCTCAATTTATAGAGAGGATTCAATTTGTTTGAGGACCAACATAAGGCCGCTACTATCCGGCCAACGTTTTCATGATGTATTAAATTGTCATTCTTGGCGGGTTCTTCACTACCAACTGTGTGGACCATTGGTCCCATCCTCAATTGGTCATTTAAAACACCTAAGGTATCTAAATCTTTCTGGGGGAACCTTCGAAACTCTTCCAAAATCAGTATGTAAATTATGGAATTTGCAGATATTGAAATTAGACAATTGTAGACATCTCCAAAAGTTGCCTGACAATTTGGTACTCTTAAAAGGTCTACAACAACTATCTTTGAAAGGTTGCTTCTCCTTGTCAAGCTTGCCTCCTCATGTAGGGAACTTGACATCCTTAAGGATTTTAAGCATGTACATTGTCGGCAAGCAAAGAGGGTCACTTTTGGCTGAACTAGGACCACTGAAGCTGAAAGGAGACCTTGAAATCAAGCATATGGGTAAAGTGCAAAGTGTAAAAGATGCAAAAGAAGCCAATATGTTTAGTAAGCAACTAAATAAGTTGCGGTTATCATGGGACAGATACAACACAAAGTTGGAAGTAGAAGAAATACTTGAAGTGCTTCAACCTGATCCCAAACAACTTGAGAGTATGACGGTGGAAGGATATAAAGGTGCTTATTTCCCACAATGGATGTCCAGTTCTTCTCTCCATCTCTTAAGCTTTTTAGAGCTCAATGACTGTGGACACTGTTTGAAACTTCCACAGCTGGGAAAACTGCCTTCTCTAAAGACTATTCGCTTGTGTGACATTAGTAATGTAAAATACCTATACGAGGAGTCTTGTGATGGTGGGGTAGTTTTCATGTCTTTAGAAATTCTGTCACTAAGGTATCTGCCAAACCTGACAAGGTTATCAAAGGAGGGTCGGGAAAACATGTTCCCTCACCTTTCCACACTTGAAATCATTGTGTGTCCTAAACTACTGAACGTGTCAGCAGGTTTTGAATGCCTTACTTGTGTTAAGGATTTGAGGATCAAAAGTTGCATAGAAGAAGTGGAAGGCGTGCATGTGGCTTTACAACATATGACTGCCCTGAAGAACTTAACCTTAGTTGATCTTCCAAACCTTGAATCCTTGCCTGATTCCTTTGAAAACCTTTCCTTACTTCACGAATTGACCATCCGCTACTGTTCCAAGTTGAGGTGTCTTCCAACCTCCCTAAGCCGCAGTTTGGAATATTTGACAATTTTTGGTTGCACTGAGTTAGAGAAGCGATGTGATAAAGAAAAAGGAGAAGAGTGGCCAAAAATAGCTCACATTCCCCATTTAAATCTTTCCATGTGGAGGTGAATATTATGATTGCTTCTCATTAAGGAGCATCCTGGGTCCTATCCTTCCTTATCTTTTCTTATAGTTTACCACATTTAGCTCTACAATGCTAAGTTATTCTAACTTGTTTTTTGGACCCCTTTTAGTGTTTTTATCAATGCAATTAGAAAGTGGATGATGGAGTCACACATGATTTGATAGTCATATTCACTCGATTCCTGAAACCGTAATAAGGCTTATTTCTGCTAAACGTTTCTAATGTTCTTCCTCAGAAAACGGTCTGTCATTTGTGCACTGTGTATTGAATAAAATTCATAAACTCCTTAGTTTCAATGAGTGTATTGACAATGAAAAATGGTTATAAAAATGTCTATTGTTTATGCAAAAACGATAAATTGATGGAGAATTTTCTTATTAGAGAAGAAAAATATAATCAAACCTGTCATATTAGTCAAAGCTAACTTATGCATTTTTGTGTTCTTGAACAAGTTAAATAAGAGAGCTATTAAAAATTGTATATTAATGTCCATTTACAAATAGGGGATTTGTTTTATACCTTTCTCTTTTCAATTTCTTCAATCAGTTTCGATGAATTTTAAAATATAATAAAGCTAGCATTGTATTCTTTTCCTGCTGCGGGTATTCGGTTTTCTGCTTATATACTTGACTTGGTCTCTCTGTCATTTTGTCTAGTTGTGGTTGAATTCAATATGTTCAGTGTCTTTGAAATCAAAATCTAAATAAGTCTTATTTCAATGAAATTCAAAATTATTTTGATTACTTTCCCTATAATGTTTCCTCTGCTGATACTTTAAGCCAAAACTACATAATCCCTCATTTTTACAATGCAAGAAGGAGGTTACATTCATGAAATCGTGCCTTGTCCATTGTTGGTTAAGTATAGAAAGCTTACAAGAAGCAGGGAGAATGAGCAACATGAAGAAAAACCCAAATCGTGACAGATGGGAATTACTCCTATCTATTTATAGTTAGTTGAGAAAGTAGCAAATGGTAAGTAGAAAAAATATCTAAAACTAGACGAAAATCTAAGTTCATCCATCTTAGAGGGAAGTTACTAGAGATATTGGTTATTATTTTCCACAAAATATGTTATAGTCGGTTAAAGTAGGATTTGCTTTAAAAGAAGAGAAATAAAGTATGATATTTGCTTACGATGTTGTGTCCGACGAATGAGATGCTGGTTAAGGATTCTGTTCACGTGAAAGGAGCAACGGACATGAGTTGTGGTGGGTGAAGAACATATATAATGCATCGAAAAGGGCACGTGTTGTGGTAACCGCTGGAGAGTGTTGATTGTGGACAAAAAGTTTCAGAACACAAGGACTGTAAGGCTCGAAAGAGAGGAAATGGGACGGTGATGAAGATCAGAATTATGAGGTTGCAATTTGTGTCCTAAGTGTGGTTAATATGTATGAGAGATTTTCAATGTTTTTAAACTATAATATATAATAGGCTAAAATCTTATTTTAATCCTCTGTTACTTATAAAAAATTTAATTAGATATTAATTTTATTTAATTCAATTTATTCTTTTAAAATTTTTAAAATTAATTCGACTAAATCTATGTTAAATTGACTTAAATTTTGGTTGAATATTAAAATAAAAAATTAAAAGTATAAATTGAATTAAATAAAAATTAGATATTTAATAGAATTTTGTTTATAAGAATTAGAGACTAAAATAGGATTTTAACCCGTTTAATATAATATAGATTATGGTCTAATAAAGTTCATTCAATATTATTAATTTAGAGTTAGCGAATAATATTAACATATATATATTTGTTGGTCTCGTTACCTTATATTAAATTAATATATGATTAAATCTAGGTAGTTTGATTATATGATATATGATTATCATAAATATCTTTTTATATTATATATCAAAAGAATATATGGTTAACTAATATATTATTGTTAATATCATACTAAATTATTATCTATGTGGTCAGTTTTATTATTTATTAATATTCTTTTATACTTTCTATCTTTAACAAATTTCATGGGCTTAAAAACTTTTTAAATACGTATAGTATTTTATTTAGGAAGTACAATCCAATTCATACTCACTACTATTCTCCTACCATACTCTTACTGGCATGAGTATTAAAGAGTCTTTTGTAGGTGGATCTTCTCATATTGGACAACGAGATTCCATTCCAGCCATTCAGGAGTGCTCAAGCCACCACTTGGATCTTGTCACCTGTCCAAAATGTTCCGGATCCCAGACTTAGGTAAAACTTTATCCCACTTACTATCATTACCTTGCGTAAAGATAATCATTACCACTGACAATGATCTTACCATGCTATCTATGAAGCCCGAATACAGATACGACACGGACACAGAAATATGGCTAAATTGAAAAAACATATAAGACACGGGACACGACATATATATACATATTAGTTTCAAAATTTTAACTGACACATCGTCAACTAATACAAAATTGAATCTAATCTATCTATCTAATATCCCAAAAAGTGAAAAATAGTGATTATATATGATTTTTTCCTTATTTTTAAAATCATAATAGAAACTTATGTGTTACGTTTACAAGTTTATTGGTTTTTTAGAAAATCATTGAATTTTTGGTTATTAACATTATGTTGGAGTCATATCAAAATCATGTCAAAGACAAAAGAATGTCTTTCAAATTGAACACTTTACCTATACGTGTCGGACATGGAACACGCTATTTGATATGATGTGTTCGGGCTTCACAGGCTATCATAAACATTTATAATTAAAATTTGGCAATGTATCTTGACACTCTATATCTTGTTTACATCAAATATTTTATTATAATATGACATTTTATTCAACATTTGTGAGAGATGTTGGATGCGTGAAATAGGAACCTTTATCTCACTCACAATAATGGCAATAATCACTCCTTCCTCAAACATAATTGTCTTAGTGCTTTCAGTATTTGCATCTTCATTAATCTTAAAACTATCATAATTTAAAAGAGAATTCAGGTGAAAGAAATCACCAACGTTACTGCCTAAGTCGTAAATAACATCTATAGCAATAGGTTCAATGGCCAAACCTAAATCAAAATCTTACAAATGAATTGGCATAATTACAACTTTAGTTATAATATTTTTAGGCTCATGTAGACCAATTGGAACCACAAGTTCAGAGTAAACCTAGACTAGTTTTTTTACTAGCCACTTGACCTAGTGTACCAATAGCATCTCAACAAAAGTGGAATCAATTTGAATTTTAGCCCTAGTATAATCAGAAAAATCATTGGATAGTTTCAAACTCTGGATAACTTTCAGCAATGCCTCCACTCATTCTAAATATCAAAGGTTAAGCTTCAAGAATGGTTTTGTCCATGATTGATCCACCACTAGCTGTAATTATCTTAATTTGATCCTTTATGCTTAATCCTTATAAAAAAATGATATAATAAATTACGTGGTGGCAATTTTGTAATTATTGTGAACTATATTACATTGGTTGTTGATTTAACCGATGTAATACATCATTTTTTAAAATTAAAAAATTAAAAAACATTTTAATCGTCACTTTTTTAAAATTAAACTTGATATTACATTGGTTATATATGGGAACCGATGTAATATATCTGCTTGATTTTAAAATAAATCGTCACTTCTGCTTCCCCTCATTCCATCTGCTTTCGTTTTCGTGTTAATTTCACTTCTCCGTTTTCCACCTTCGTTTGCATTGTTGCTCTTCCATTCGAAGCCGTCGTTGCTCCTCCATCGTCCACATCGTCGCTCCGCCGCACTACCGTTCAGTCACACCGTTTCACAGACCCAGTCGCGCGACCATGGAGTATTGGGTCTCAATCATTTTGTGCTTTGCACCGTCCAACCCTAGCCCTAAGCCATCGTTGCATCGCCCTCAACTCACGCCTCTTGGTCATGCTTTTTGGTGGGCTTCATACATGATTCTATAACGTCGTTCTCAACCACCACCAATGATGTCATTCTTCCCACCCACCACCAACGAGAGGGATTTTGTGTTCAGGTGTCGTGGGTTGAAGTGTGGTGGTTTAGGCGTTGTTTTCGGTGAACTTTCCAATGCTTAATGGCTTTTGTTGGCATCTAGGGTTTGTTTCAAGCCAATGTAACAATGTTTTGTTGAATAAGGAAAAATTTATTTGTGTGTGTTTTGATTTTGTTATGGGTTGTGTGTTAACTGTTGGTTTCTTTTGGCAGGTGAAAGGTTAGGGGTGTTTTACCCACTGACTAGATGCTTGCCATCTGTTTGAAGAAATAATGCCATGCTCTTTTGTGGTTCTTACAAATTGCTCACCAAGTGTTTGTCTTATTACATCTTAGATAAAGTTATGTTGTTTCAAATCTTCCTAAAAAAATAATGGATGCAAGTTAATTCATTATAATTTTAACTCTTTATTGTTGCAGGTTTTGGTTTAGAAGCTAGAAAAATCTGTATTCTATTTTTAAAAAAAATAGTATAGGATATTACATTGGTTCCCACGAACAACCGATGTAATATTTGCACATCATATTACATCGGTTTAGACAACCGATGTAATATGCCCTAAAAAACCGATGTAATATCACTTTATTGTACTAGTGCTTCATAAAAATAGTGAAACAGTAACAGCTCACTAAATTGACCAGGGCAAACAACACATAAATTCTTGAATCTCTCACAATGGTGATAAATACTCTTTTCTAGAAAATGTTGAGGCTAGGGAAAATTTTGCTGAAAACTTTCGCTACATTTCATCCTAAGTACTGAGTGACTGGAGTTGGATATTACGTAAGTCATTCCTTATATTTGTCACTCAAAAAAATTAATGCCTTCCTCTTGATAAAATTCTCATGAACTTCAGTTGTCTTCCTAGTTAAGCACACATCGTGGAACTTCAACAGGTGGTTGTGTGGATCTTCTCAAACCAGTCCATGATTATGGGTAGCCTCTTGATCAATTTATACTTCAACTCATAACTAGTTTTTGCTCGTTTAATATTTTATGGAATCTGCATAAGTCTAGGTAGGCAAGCATCAATAAACTCATTCGATGTCTTTTCAAGTGCAAGGCCATTCATTTTAGATTAGAATTCTGGTTCAGCAACTAATGCAGTCAACTAGACAATTTGGTATGGTCTTGTTGATTCTCTTCCTTTTGATGTAAATGATCTAGCAGAAACCTGTTCATGCGCTACAATAAAGCACACAAGAAAAAATAGCACTAAAATAGTAGTAGAAACAATATCAGAGCTTAATAAGTCCCTTCTCATTATTGTTTTTCCTTTGCTAAATACATTCTTTTGGGTCAATTTAGTGATCTATTCTTAGTTTTTAGATTAGATTTAGGTTAAAAGAGCATTCTAGGTTAGTTTTACAAATATAGCTTAATTTGGTGTTTTTAGTATTTTTTTAGTGTTAGTTGTAGAATTAGTCTTATAAATAATCTAGGTGAGTAGATCCTTAGTCTCGATATTAGTTTCGTGGAAAGTTAAGTTTCGACTTTATAAGTTAGTTTTATATTATAGATAAGCATTAGTTATTTTAATTGATAGTAAGTCTTAGCATAGAGTGAAGGGTTAGAGTACCGTTAGTTAAGTCGTATTAGAATTAGAAACTCAGTTTTAGTTTTGGTAGAGTTAGACATTTCAGTTCTTAGAATTAACATAGTTAATAAAAGTGAGTTCATCTAGTTAAGTCTAGCTTTAATTCCTTTAGGTGAATAAAAGTCTAACTTGTGATCAGTAACTTGTGTGCAAGATAACACATTCAAATCAAGGGATAAAATTTGATTGGGAATCTGAAAAGTGGGATCCAACAACTGCAAAGGAAGCTAAATAAAATTGGAAGAGCATTTGAAGTATGGAAGTTTGACTTTTGTGTTGACTTTCAAATCAGAAGTTCCAATCAGTGTTATTGATATCGGATAACAGAAAATATCGGATACCCTAAAAATTCTTTATAAAGTTATGGCAGAAATATTAGAATTAAAAGAAATATAATATATGGATATAGATAATTAAAAAATATATTTTGTCTAGAAGAATGTGAGAGGCGATCACTACCAGTGAGCAGCGGAGACCGGCAGCAACTGGCGTTGGACGGCGGTTATCGGCGATGAGCATCGGCGACCAGCAACAAGAGTAGTCCAAGAAAAAGAAGAAGGTAGACCTGGAAGGGTTAGTGGGGGTATTAGGTTAAAAGAAATGTTTATTGGGCCTGGCCCAAATTTTTATTAAAACATTAGTTGGGCTTTTAACCCACTTAATACACAGAAAAGAGAACGTATTCAGCCTTATAATTAAGGTTTCGTTGTGCTCAGCTGCATCTGGTAGGTAAGCTTTCTCAACATGTCGTTGCCGCTATTTCTTCTCCACTTCTTCTCCACGCCGTCCCGCCTTTTTCGCCGTAGCCGTTCCGCACCGGCCACCCATTATAAAAAGAGTAGCGGCAATGGCCGCCATGAGAAACCCGCATCACCACTGCATTTGTATGGCGACAAGCTAAGAAACCACCCTCGGTTTCCACCATAACGCCATCATAATTGATTTTTAATAACACTGGTTCCAATTGATGATTCCAGAATTATAAGCCCTCAAGGACATTAAAAGGGTTTGGAATAAAGTAATTGGTTGAGAAGAAAGCACCAATTCTACCAAAGATAGAAGTCAAACTAGTGAACAATGCAAAAGTTTAAATGTTGATCAAAGTTTGACTTTTTGATTTGGAGCTTGGAATGAAAGTGCAATTTGTGGAGACGGTTCCAGTCACTCAAACACATTTGTTGAAGGCTTAATCAACTAGTGGGAATGCTTCTGAAGGATGCCATCAGGCTGAAGTTACCCAATTTGAGGTAGTTACCAACCATAGTAATTCAAAGGAGCTTGGTTTATTTTCTTCTAGAAACTTGTAACTAGAGTAGTTAGCTAGTAGTTATGTAGTTGGTAGCTCTATATAGGAGTGAAAAACACATAATTTTTCATTCATCCACCATGTTATTAGATTCACCGTACACGGTTCTGCATTTTCTCTATATTTTTAGGTTTCATAGTTCATTTTCACCTTGATTTTGAGAAGATCTCTTGGAGTAGACTGGACAATAGGCTATTCACAAGGATTTGATCCAAGTTTTGGTACATTTTACAATTGTTTTTTTGAATTGTATGTTGCTTCTACCATGAATTTAGTGCATTTTCACCATTTATTTCAATTGATTCCTTTTCTTTCCACTTTTTCATGAGCAAACAACAAATGTTTAATGTTTGAGCTTTTGATGATTCATTTCACTTCGTGAATTAGTTTTGATTATATAAAAATGTTCAAAATTGATCAGAGCAAAAAGTACCCATACTAACCCAACTGAATGCACAATCATCCTTGGCTAAAGTGAATTAAATCATCATGAGAATTCTTCATCTAAGATTTTGAGTTTTGTTTCAATTTTGGTTTTCCATTGTTTAAATCATCGTTTCTAGTTTGATGAGTTTTTTTACCTATTAGAATGTGTTTTGGATGTTCGATTGGTAATATAAAGTCTTAATTCAAAATCCAATATGCTTAATACTGTTTTTCATGTGTTCATCTCATTGTTCAGCATTTTTGATTCATATTCATTCATTCGTGCATTGTTTTCCATGATTTTTTTATTCCTATAGCTTTGTTTTAGTTAGTCGAACATGTTTGAACACTTTCATTTCATTTTTTACCCGTAATTTCTGAGTTCTTATTTCAGTAGTTAAGTTTGTTGTTTCTCGTTAGCTAGTTAACCTAGGTTCTGTTTAATCCAATTCTCACTTGACATACAACCAAATGCTTTCGTTCCAATTCATTTATTCAATACGCATTGAAACGAGTTTATTGAGATGTGGAACTCATGATTTCATGTACTAAGTGAGGAAAACAAGTGTTGCCCACTTTCGAAAAGAGGAAGCTTCTTTGTCAACTTAGTTTCACTATTTTTTATGTTTAATTTGTGATTTTCTAATTCCAGTTGTTTCAGTGTGTTTTAATTACACTTTAATGTAAGACCCGAGAAATTTAAATAATTAATTAAATAATTATTTAATAAATACGGGTAGTAGGAGCCTTTGTGGCATTTAATGCAAATTGTTGTGATGTGCAAACGTATTAGCTCAAATGGTTGAGAGTACTTTATTATGTGAGAAGACTTGGGTTTGAGTCCTATGTATGCCAATTATATGATATTTTAAAATGTACATTATTTTAATGTTATGATTGAATGGGAGTAGTGATAATGTTATCCTAAAATCATAGAAATTACCATGAAACATGATTGGTTGAATTAGTTTTGCACTTGCATTATGAATGGTTGTGGTCAAATCTTGCTAAGAACGAATTTAACTTTCTTTTTGCCAAAATTTCCTTTGGCATGGAGATGAGAAGGCAGAGTAACCCTAGCTGCCAAGAGAGGCAGCCTAGTGGACTATGAGACAACCAATAATGGTCCTTGAATGGTCATTAACACCACATTCAAAGCTAATTTCGTTTTCTCTATCATTAACAAGCATTAAGGCTTGGTTAATGGTCTAACTAGAGAGTTTTTGGTGAAAAAAGAGAGACAAACATGAAAGGGCAGAGGAAAAACGAAATTTACAATGGAAAAGAGGGTATGAAGGTGTTTTTGAGTGGAATTGAGAAAAGCATCAAGTGCATTGGGAGAAGGCCAAGGTTAAACTAGTGGGGGCACAAGAGAAGTCACAATTCTTCCAAGTGAGCAAGAATTATCCAGGTAAAGGGAGCTATTTTGTGTATTCTGTATTATGTATGAATGAATGTGCCTTGCCATGACATGATTGCATGGATTTTCCCTTGTTTTCGTGCTATTTTCGTAGGTTTCTGGGTTTCCGCCTAGAAACTGCCTGACGGGCATGAGGATGCCGCTAGGCAACGCATCCGACTTTGCTTGTTTTTATGGATTTTGATATGAACCGCCTGGCGGCGATGAATATCCGCTAGGCGGCGCGACAATATTCGCATTTTCTTGGCTTGTTGTTGATGACTTCTGAATATGATTTTGTGAATAATGTCATGTGTTTGATATTATAAAAATTACAGAATTAGGGTCTGATGGTGCTTTGAAGATGTTATGTATTGTTAACAATGGATAGAGGTTGGGTTTTGGAAGGGAAGAACCCAAAACTGAATTATCATAGCTCAACAGATGTATGAGATATTGAGGATAATATCATTAGACGTTGGGTTGATAAATTATTTTTGAATACATCACAGGTACAACAACCTGGAGATTCACCCAGGCTCTAATGTACCGCCTGGCGGTACCCTGCTTGCCACCAGGCGATAGTTGGTATAGAGTCAATTGAGTGCATTTAATTATTTAGTTGTGAAAGGGATTATTGGAGCGAATTGTACTAGAGAAATTAGTCAATGAAATTTGGAAGGATTAATGTATAGGAATGCATTGTGACTAACGCAAGGGGAGAATTTGGATGGTATATCATGGTAGAAGTGGTTTGGTAATGAGTATAAAATCCTGTCATGGTGGTTTAATTAGTTGAGTGATAAGAAGAAATGATATAAAGTACCTATTAAAAAGGGTCAAGAATTTCGATACCTTAATGTGGGGATTGGTGACTTTTGTCCTATAAGTAGAAGGATGGATGTGAAGGTTAAATAGAAGGGATAGGTATAGGTTGATTGAATGTGTTGAATCATCATTTGGAATTTTGATCAGAATGGGTGTTGTTGGGTGTGGTGTGTATTGAGGACTTGGTGAGGTTATTTTGAAAGTTTGGAAATAATTGGATAAGAGTGGGGAGTAGGTACATAAGATTGAGGGATATTAGAGATGTTTACGTGTGTTGGACTACAGATAGGTAGGTCCATAGAGCAGGATTACGAGTAAGGAAGTTCGTAGAGCAGGACTACGAGCGGGGAGGTTCGTAGAGGCAGGACCATGAGCAGGCAGGTTCGTGTGAGCATCATAATTCTGAGTCCATGACTAACCATTTGTGTGAATTGAAGGTTGAAAAGCCTTGGGGGTTTAAGGTCTTGGCCAAGAACTAAGTATAATAATATAGCTGAGCGTATTTATATTACTTAACTGATGTGTTATTTAAATGATGAGTTCACCCTTTTTGTTTTTGTTTGGCAATGATCGTGTGACTTGTCACACGGGACCAAATGACAATACAGGTGATGCTGTTGACGCATAGCGACAAAGAGGGGGCTAGCTTGGGAATTTGAGTTAGGAAATTATTAGTGTTTTATACTATTTTTGATGGATTTTGGAAAATTGTAATAACTGTATTACTCTTGTTTTATTAAATTATAGCGCGTTGAATAATGTTTCAAATCTTCCCGCGTTTGGGATTAATAAAAGTTTGACGTTTGAATTTCTATTAATTATATATTTATTTTAATTAAGTAATTTCCAATAGGGATGTTACATGTTCTTCATGTGTTCATCTCATTGTTTGGCATTTTTGATTCGTATTCATTCATTCGTGCATTGTTTTCCATGATTTTTTATTCCTATAGCTTTGTTTTAGTTAGTCGAACATGTTTGAACACTTTCATTTCATTTTTTACCCGTAATTTCTGAGTTCTTATTTCAGTAGTTAAGTTTGCTGTTTCTTGTTAGCTAGTTAACCTAGGTTCTGTTTAATCCAATTCTCATTTGACATACAACCAAATGCTTTCGTTCCAATTCCTTTATTCAATACGCATTGAAACGAGTTTATTGAGATGTTGAACTCATGATTTCATGTACTAAGTGAGGAAAACAAATGTTGCCCTGCACTTTCGAAAAGAGGAAGCTTCTTTGTCAACTCAGTTTCACTATTTTTGATTTTTAATTTGTGATTTTCTAATTCCAGCTGTTTCAGTGAGTATTAATTGCACTTTAGGATCATTTTAATTGTTTAGATTGTTTGTTAATTAATTACATTGCACAATTCATTTTCATAGTGCACCTAAGCCTTTCTACAAAGCACCTTGTTTTCATATAATTTCATTGAGGAGTTTTTAAAAATTGTTTAGTTCGTGACTTTTTATCCATTGATTTGAGTATTTTGGCTTTCATAGTAAATATGTTTCATTTATTTTTAATCCATTTTCATGCATTACGTGTTGTCTTCGAATAGGTTTCATGCATCATTCTCAAGGCTATAAATGAAAATGCGAAATAATAGACATCGCTTTATGAAATAAATGTTGTCGAAATGGGTACATATAGATAACCCTTTTTCAAATAAACGCTATCTATGTTTTAATTATTTTAAATAAAAAATTTATTATTTTAAATAGACCAAATAGAGAGCGTTTAACTAAAAAATGGTCTATATATTAGAAATAGACAACGTTTAAGTAAATATTCCTTCATGCCATACATTCACATTTTCTCTTCTACATCCCTCATGCAGGAATAGCATCCGTGACTCCAACCATAGTAGCATCTGCGCTTTCCAACCACAACAACATATGTCGTTTCCAACCACAACAACTTTCATTCTTTGAGCGGGCGTTATCGATTATAGGTTTGGGAAAGTCTTCCGTCTTGTAGTAGCGAGTGGGCGCTCTCCAACAATTTTTGCAGCAACAGATGACTTCTCCCGTCTTTCGGGAGCGAACTAATATCAACGACAAGCAGCCACTAAAGTGGTCCTTCTCTATGTACCAAACTCTCTTCCTTTCTCTTTCTACCTTCTATTTTGTTCATTCTTTGTTCTTTTTTTATCTATTTTGGCCATCAAATGTTTGGGCCCTAAACTCCTAAAGTTACATTTGAAACTTGAAACCAAATATGCAAATAGGTAATTCTTGAAATGGCAGAGGGACTAGGATAGTAAATATAAAGGTCTAATAGGAGAGGAAATAATAGTGTATCCCTTATATCTGCTAATTATTTTTTAGGGAATTGATAGAATGTAGGGCAATTGTAGAATCTGAGGGGAAAAGAATTGATATTGAGGAATATGTAAATGACATTGACCCTAGTATTCTTCGATTCTTGCTTGTAATAGAAAAGAGGTTTGTTGTATTCCTGTATTTTATTGTTTATGTATATTATGTCTTCATCAATGTTTGTTGCTATATATTTGAAATGTGTATACATCTTCTTACTTTATAGAGAGTTCAACTGAATTAGACGAAGTTTTCAGTTGTCTGTTCCTGTTAATACTAGCTAGTATTGAATCGTTGGAAAGGTTAAGCGGTAGTGCTATAGATGAAGTGATGAGTATTGTATTGGTTTTATGGATAGATTAATCATTGTTAGTCAATACTGAGCATTCTCTTCTAGGTAGTTTAAGTTGTGATCTTGATTCATCATAACTCATTATAGTAGTTGTCTTCTTGTAATTCTTTTCTATTGGATTGGGTAGGTTGACATTGTAGTTAACTCTCAATTTTGTCCATAGTTGATTAAACTCATGTTCACACCATTATTTTGATTTTTATATAAGTTTGTTTAAGAGATTTATCTCATAGGAATTCTAATGGGTGCACATAATTTTATTGCATTTATAATTGCATGATAATACTTCAAGTTTATTCCATTCATGGTGGGATGCTCAACACGTGAATCAACTCTACAATATAGATTAGGGTGCTTTCATGCTTATGAATTAGTGGTAGGTGCATTCTATTTGTGAAGAAAATTCATTCATTTAGGCATTTGAATGTTTATTTCATATTTTCACTGCATATGATTTGGTTTGAACTCATTTTGCATATGCCACAGTCTAGTATAAATTAATGGGGATGTGCTATTGGTGTAATGTGATAAATTCATTGTTGTCTTGTGTTATTTGCCACTATCCTGCACTGATTTAATACTATCATGACATTCAATGCATTTTCTTATTTAGCTTAGCACTGCATCTAGGTTTATCTTCTTCTCAATTAGTTTAATTCATCTTTCTATTTTTTTTTTCCATCATTTTGCATTGCATTTATCATTTTGATGCATAAATCTGGTTCTGAATTCAATTATTTCTCTACTACTAAAATCTAATTCTATGATGTCATATAAAATCTAGACTTTGATGTTGTTCTCATCCTATAGTAGCACTTTATCAAAACAAATCTGATAATGCATAGTGGATTTAATTTTGTATTATAGCATCATGACAAAGCTTTCTGCACTTTTAATTGCATTTTCGTTGCACGAGTTGCTCGAATCGATCGAAATCACATTTTTGCTCAAATTTGAGAATTAAGGTTCACGAAATTGGGTACTTTGTGTGTTGTGCATGAAATCGAGTGATTTCCGTTTCTAAATGCAATTTAGATCAATTATAATTATTCTACACCATTACATTTTCAATTGCATTATCAAAAGATCCCGATTCGAGGTTACCATGCACTTGGTTCATGAACATGTTCTTGATTTTCAGCAGAGTTCGAGTTTGATGAAATTAGACCAATTTAATCATTGCATTAGCCTAGTTTTGATCATTAAACATTTTTTGAGCAATTATTATTAGCTAATTCATCATTCCCTACCATTTTGTGCATTACATGTCATGCATTCATGCATAGTTCTTAGCACTTTTTGCATTTGATGATTTTGAGTTTTATATTTTTAAGTGTTGATTTTGAATAAATTTCCCCACTGCAATTCAAGCATAAATATTGCATTTGACTTTAGCCATTTCCACGGATTGATTCCCAAGGTTCTCCCTATATTACATTTTTAAGGGGAAATTGGTTTTGACTAAGTCTTTTAGACGACAAAAAGGCTTTATCAATCATACATGGCATATCAAGCTTTGGCATTGCATCTAGAAGTGGATGAGATGAATTGGTTTGCTGTTGTGATTTGAATCTCGAATCTGTCTTGGGCTCTTGTATTGTGTCTTGATATGAATTGGATTGGGTAGGTTAACATTGTAGTTAAGTCTCAATTTTGTCCAGGGTTGATTAAACTCATGTTCACACCATCATTCTGATTTTTATATCAGTTTGATCAAGAGATTTATCTAACAAGAGTTCCAATGGGTGCACATAATTTTATTGCATTTATAATTTCATGATAGGACTTCAAGGTTATTCCATTCATGGTGGGATGATCAACATGTGAATTCAGTTTTGCAACATAGATTGGGTTACTTTCATGCATTTGAATTAATGGTAGGTGTATTCTATCCGTCGGGATAATTGACAACGCTATCGTGAATCAGTCAAATTAATACTACTTATCTATAACAACTTCAGTATTGTTAAAAAAATAGTCAACAAAATAGAAAGGGTAAAGTAACCCAAATTCGTTTGCCAACGAACACAGAATTACTTTTTAACAAATTAGTTGTTATAAAAACTATACAAAAGAGTTAGTCAAATTATAAAAGGATTATGATAAATGAAAGAAATAAAATTTAAAAGATAAAAAGAGATAAAAACAATGGTAAAGAAAATAGGTTGATTCCATTACTTTTACAAAATAGGATTCATCATTGGTTTCCTAAAGATTATTGTTATTGATTTCTTGTTTAAGATTTCAAATTAATCAATGTAACTTTTCAATTAATTTGTTGGCGTCCTCACTTTTAACCAAATTAACTTTTCAATCAAAAACAATAACTTTATAGATTAATCATGGTAAATTTAACCAAAGTAACTTCTCAATTAAAATCTAAAAACCCTTGGACTCATATGATTGCTATCTTATGTAGATTTAACACTATGCTAACTTGCCACAATGTAAAAATTATTACTTTTACTAGATTAAGAACCAAAAGACATAGATGAAAATAAATCACAACAAGAATCAAAAGAACAAACAAATTTATTCATCTAACCTTAGAATTCAATTAAGAAATTACAATGGAACTAACCCTTTAAGTTTAGCCCTCCATGGAATGCAAAATAAAATAAAAATATAAGAAGAAAGTATATATATATATATATATATATATATATATATATATATATATATATATATATATATAGAGAGAGAGAGAGAGAGAGAGAGAGAGAATCAAGGCCCCTCCTAAGGGTGTTTTAGCACTTCATTTTGTGTTATTTTTCCTTTCTAAAACTTTTTTTATTTAAATAAAATATTTATTTGTCTTTAATTAATTAGTTTTTATTGTTAGTGTATAAAAATAGTTTTCAGAAAAATGTGATAAAAATGTTTATTTTAGTAGTCTTTTATTGCATTTTAGTTCTCTTCTTCTTAAAACTCACTTTTTAATAAAACTAGTTTGTTAGGATACCCTCTTAATTGTGGTAAATTGAATTTGACCCCTTGATCTAACTTTTCTTTATTGCAAGGATGCCCCTAGTCAATTAAAATAGTGGTGGTTAAAACGCATAGCTCAACTTAAGTGCCACGAGCCCAATCAGAAGCATGGGTTGTTGTGACATAACTAACCTTTCTCAAAGTGGAATATAGATCTATTGAACCTGGTTTGAGAAAGAGGTGAAGTTGGTGCGTGAATGCCACACAGGGTTCGCAAAGGCAAAGTTGGTGTGTGATGAAGATGATTTGAGGATCAAATGGACCGTAAGCGTGGCTGATTTGGAACGTTGAGAGAAGATCAAGGTTGATCAAGAGTGCCACAAAATTGGGTGCAAATCTACAATACTGATGCGCGAAGGGAGCAAGGATCATGGTTAGGCAAGTTTTGGTTTTCTTTTCTGTTTTTTTTAGGGGTTTAAAAAGGGGAAGATTTAGATTTTTTAAGGGGGGGGGTCTAGTAGTGAGCGAGGGAGAAATTTTGGGGCTAGGATTCGGTGTTCATGTTCTTGCGAGAGAGGGGAAAAGTGTAATGTAAGAGGGTTTCTCCATATCTGATGAAGCGAAATAGTAGCCTTCATGAGATTGGGGTTTCCCCTTTGTGTTAGGTAACTCTACTTAGTTCTCCCACTTAGAATTAGTTCTTCCACTTGGAAATAGAAACCGGGATTGGGCTAAGAGAGTTCCCTTTCACCATTTAAATTTGCAGCAATTTCATTATCTCTTGTAAGCCCTTGATTTTGCAATGAAACACCACTATATGTCATTTTTCAGTTTTGATTTACAATTGCTGAGTTCATTTGCTTATTGTTCACTTGCAATTTTATGCTTCGGCCTTTAAATTCTGCAGCAGTTTAAATTCTCTTTACTGCTTTCCAAGTTTAATGTACAGTTTGTGATGCTATGATGGTGTTTGAGCTTGGTTCATATTTTGCACACAATTTTGGTTCCTTTTAGGAATCCATGTGACACCAAAGTGGGCATAACCTCACGAGATGTCTTCTCGAGTGCAAAGAGGGCCATAGGTTGATCACCAAACTAGTATTCAACTAGTCATTCTGTAGTTTTTGATTCTGATTTTTCCTATGCTATTTTAAGATCATGCATCAATTTACCTTTACTATCTTGCTTTAATTTTCTGGAGTAATTAGTTTGATTCAGGTTTCTATTATTATTTTGGTTGAATTCCTTCTTCCATGCACTTTGTCAGTTTCTTTGCATTTTAGTAGCAATCTTGATGTTGTCATAGGATGATTATTGTTGCCATCAAGTATCTATCTTGCATTTGCATTGTGTTAATCATAATTTCACCACTCTGCATTAGTTTTCAGCTATGCACCCATTTTGCATTCATGAGTTGAACTGATTTGAAGCTAAAATTAGAATCTCAAGCAGTGCATGTAGATTCTATGGAAGCACATTGTATCCTGCATAGATTATTGACTCTATCATGATCTATCACTTTTGCTGATTTATTCTTCTACTGACATGGTATGAAATTGCCTGCTGCCATATAGTGTTTGAACCTGCCTTTGAGTGATTTAATGAGAATTTCTACTACTAAGGTCTATATATATATATGTATATATATATATACATATATATATATATATATATATATATATATATATATATATATATAT
>Ga0214542_1006867_pt1 | contig 20324 bp, 10 predicted proteins | sample CNSS1metaG_FD_160096 | JGI IMG/M metagenome (GOLD analysis project Ga0214542, IMG submission 160096) | Root nodule microbial communities from cowpea collected in UCLA plant growth center, Los Angeles, California, USA - CNSS1 | ecosystem: Host-associated > Plants > Roots > Nodule | place: USA...
TATATATATAGTAAATGGTTAACACACGTTAATATATTTCACCATCTCTCATTTTTCCTATATCTGAATTAATCTAAAAAAGTATTCACAATTGTTATAATATATCACAAGATCTATCTACCTCATGATGTATTGTTTATCATATTCTTCATTGTAGCCTTTTGAATTTACATGTAATCAATCAAATTTATATACAATATATGTGATACAAAAATTTAATTTATTATATATTGAGTTAAAGGGTCAATTAATGATTTATGGATTCAACTTTGAATTCAACTTTAACTCGAGATCTTGGTGGCTAAGGTTCGTACTCAAGGAAGATCATGGTAGGTAGACTGGATGGTATTAAAAATGATATTAAAAGCAAAGTTAACAAAGACAAGGATACAATTAAACAAAAAAACAACGAGAAGAATCCAAGTAATAAACTAAAATTATTTTTTAAAATTCACTTAAATAAGGTAAAGCAAAAACTCAATTCAAATTTATCTATTATAAAGAAAATGATTTAAATACTAATTATTTATTTTGTTGAATTTGTTTAATTTAAGGAACGTTATTAAAAAAATTAAATCAGTATTTAAATCTAAAATTATTAAAGCTACCACAACACTAAAATCAATTTAATATAAAAGAAATCAGCGAGAATTCCAATTAATATTTTCTCTTAACATTATCATCTGTACTTGTGCTAATTCTTACCGGTAAACATTACCAAAGGTTTTCAATATTAAAAAACCATTTCGACAACATCATACAATATTGTAACAAATATTCATTTCTATATATATATATATATATATATATATATATATATATATATATATATATATATATATGTATATATATATATATATACATATATATATATATATAAAATAAGTTATTTATTGTTTTTATTTACACACTAAGAATAATCTTATAGTTTTTATTCACTATAAGTCTCAAATTATTATTATACCAACCGATAAAATGGAGCAAAATCCACTCAGAGATGCACGCCAAAACAATAATTAAGAGAAGAAATTGCTCCTTGCACAATTAAAATAGGTAAGGGAAAAGAAGATAAAGTTTGTAATGTTTCGATCAATATATTAAAACTGATTTTATTTTGGAATTTGCAATACAGGGAATATTCGCCTAAGTTTGCATTCATTTAAATCTGTACTTTGTCTAAATTCATATTTAAAAAATAAAAATTCTGGAATCAATAATTTTTGTGACACTTAGATGTTACATTTTGTTATATATATATATATATATATATATATATATATATATATATATATATATATATATGTGTGTAGAGAGAGATAGATAGAAGAAAATATATGAATAAAATAAAATAAGTTTCTCTTATAAATATCTTATATGCGTATAATCTTAAAGAATTGTTAACACTCATATACAATAATATTTCATATTGTAACATGACTCATATTTTATATTATACTATGACTCTTAAAATTTTACTAAGTCAGCATCACAATTAAGTTCGCATTCCAATTAAATTTATATCAAACTATCAAGATCAAAATGTAGACTTAAGCGAATGTTTATTGTACATTATATAGAATGTTAATAAACTATAACTAATGAAATAAATTTCAATCACATCTCATTAAGTTTTTGCAAGTTATGCTGATTTTTTTTTTAATTTATATAAACATTTTGTTTCAAAATATTATATTATTACTCTTATTTTATATTATATATGTAAATCCTTCAATTTGAAAAAAAAAATATTACTCTCGTAATCTTAATAAAAGATACTACTATAATAAAGAAACAAAAAATTTTAAATATAATTTAAGAATGAACAATTTAAGTAGCAAGACAAAGTTAAATAAACTTAAAAACAAAGGTTCCAACAACATCAGAGTTGGATTGGATTCAATTTTCATTTAACCTATAATCCATATAATATATACTTTAAAATCAAACAACATTATTAATAGGGGTCGACATCCTGTTGAATTAGATCGGATTTAGTTTCAATTTTATTAATTCAGTACAATTCAAATTTAATATTTTCAAAATTATATTTAATTTAATGGATTAATCAAATACAGATTGTGGGTTAACTTGAACAAATTATTCAAATTTATTTGATATTGAATCAAATTTCACTACAAAAATAATTGTTTTTAGCGGGGGTTATATTTGGCGTTTCTGGGGGTTTTAACCCCCACTAATGGTTTTACCAGGGGTTTAAGATTCTCCTGGAAGTGCAAGCGTGGCTAACGGATTACCGGGGGTTTTTAGCAACCCCTGGAAGTAGCGCAACTTACCGAGGGTTTCGAAAACCCCCATTAATGCCTGGGGTTCTGAAAACCCCCACTAATGCTTGGGGTTCTGAAAACCCCCATTAATGCATGGGGTTCCAAAAACCCCCAGTAATGCATGGGGTTTACAAAAACTCCAGCAATGCTTGAGGTTCTGAAAACCCCCGTTAATTCCTCGAAAACCCCTGTTAATACCAAAAAGTTAGTGCTCATATTATTATGACATTGCTATAATGCTAAAGTTGTACTTTCCTGAGAATTGATTTATTTAATTAATTATTTGAGTACAAAAAGAATGTTATTCTATAAAATTTCCTATTTATTACTTAACATTTTGGTATCAATCAATACAAATAAGCAAAACCTTCAATGCCACTTCAAAATAAGCAATCAATACAAATATTCATTCAAATGGTATCAATACAAATATTCATTCAAATGGTACCAATAGTGGACTACCAGTCATAATGCTCTTAACATAATAAGTGTTGGAGAGGTAGCATTTGAATGACAGTGACATAATAAGCAATGCACTATCTACCTACAATAAAACCAAAATTAACCAAAAGTTTCCTAAAAGCATATTTGTTGACAAATTTCAAAAGTAAACAAAATATATCATCTAATACGGTGTTGGATGTTGATAATTTGTTTCTTCGTTAGGAACACTTCCTTGTTAATGCCTGGGGTTCCCTGTTAATTCCTTCTTTTTCACTCTGGTATGTATATTCATTTTCACTCTATTCCTTCTTTTTCAGATCTTACTTACCATGCAAAACAAATATTTCAATGCATTTTTTATCATATTAAATTCATTTTACACTTTATTTGCTACAACAATTATATATATATATATATATATATATAATTAATAGGATAAGTTCTTAATTATATATATATAATAACGTATGACAAAAACATTGCAGGGGCTGCATTGAAACATGTTTCTTAATATCAAAATTTGAAGTAGTTTATGTTGTATTTTTCCATCACCCCACTTGAAGTATATATAATTAATATCAACCCATACACCAAATACATTCCCAACACTAACTCTAAACTAATAAAATCCCTTTACTCACTCCCTGTTACTCTTCTTAAATTAATCCCTATTCATCTCGGTTTCCGCTCCAATAGATTTCCTAACAAACAAAATCCTCTCTCCAATCTCTAATCATGCCTCTCTTTACCATTTTTTCATTTCAATTTCAAACCAAAAAAATACTTTAATAGGGTAAGTTCAATTTCAAACCAAAACAATACTTTAATAGGGTAAGTTCAATATATTGAAGGAATTTGCAGTGATCGGAAGCACGTATAATACATAAAGTAACTATTTAATTCTCGTGGCTACCAATGGCATGTGTTAAACTTACATTACATCTCATTTTGCAAGCTATGACATGTTGCGATTAGTTTAATATATTGGAGACTGCACCACGAACAACCCAGGTGCTATATCCAATGGAAGTTAGCCAAATCCAATGGAAAGTCTTCATTGGAGACTGCACCACAAACAACCCAGGTGCTATATAATCAATTCATTCAATTGAAACCATCGCCATGGGAATGCCGAATGCATATAAAAAAAATAAATAAATTCAACTCAACTAAATCCCTAACATCTCTACTCAATTACCTCATCATGCTGGATCTCTCTGTCTCCAATCCAAGAATAATAAGAAAATAGCATTTAAGTCCCATGTCAGAAAGAATCACAAGCCAATTATTTCCCATTCCCCATTCACAACCTGGTTGTCTCACCATCATCCTTAGATTCACTACAATCTTGTTTGTCTTATCTCACCAAAGGACTACAAGAATCTTTCGCATCCAGACAACACAGATAGATCTACAAAACTGTTCATTTGACTAGTACAATCACACACAACCCACAAACACAGACAATTTTTTTTAAAGCTAACACCTCTTCTTTTTTTGTGTGATATATTATATATATCAGATTCTTCAATGGCTCTTTAAAGGTGCACATGAACCAGAAAAAAAGAGGAGCAGCAGTAACAACTTCAGTATCCCTCCCAAAAGAGTATACACAATAATCATTATTGCCTGAAGCATCTTTTGTTGTGTCTTCAATGTTCACATTAACATTTCCAATTAGCTCACTTTCTTTCAAAGATATTGCCTGAAACCACCATATGTTTCTTTCGTTATTCAGTTAATAAAAAATGAACATTTTAAGTAAAAGCAACATAACTTACATTAAGAACCTAACACTCTGATGATATGAACAATTCATAGCATACATAACATAAGGAGTTCTCCCTCAGATGTATTGATTGATATTTATGATCATGATGGCATCATTTCAAAATGAAAATAGAAACTAATAGTGTAGGACAAATGAACTCACTTTACCTCACTTAACTTTGCGGAAAGCTCATCAAGCAATTCAATGCGTCTTTTAGACTTGTCCAAAGCCTGCAACACCTTCTACCTCTGAAAAAGCATTTCCCTTGCATAATTTTCCTCCCCTTTTGAATGCTTATAACGGCCTATTTTTGAAGCTTCTCCGCAACTTCTGACAACCGCAGAAGCCTCAATCTAGCATTAGTTACTGTTAACCACCACATTAGTTTTGTATTAGAAAAATACTAATCACTAATTCAATTTCCCTTTCATCCAATTTCCTCTTTTTTTTTGTTTCTCTTCCTTTTTCATCACTATCTATTACTTTTTCTTCCTATTTCTCTCTTTTTCCCATCCCAAATACACCCCATTTTGGGGTGCGCTTTTATAATCACTCATTAAATTAGAATAAATCAAAATGTCATCCTCAAATTATTGGCTCCTCACCTAAATAGTTCCTAAAGTAATTAAATTGTTTAAGCAGACCGTGAAGTATTGAATATCCATCATTTCATCGCCTAAGTTGATGTATTTCAGTACAGTTCAGAAATCAATTTGGAGAAATTTTCGACACTGAAGGACTACATATCATTGTCTTGATAACCTCTTGAGCTACTCAGATAATTTTTCTTACAAGAGTAATACTTCAAGGTCCAATTGATGCATGAACCCTTTGGACAGTTGTTCAGTTATATTCCCTCAAGTAAGAATTGGAAGTGAAAAACTAAAACTGTAATCATACTCATGGACCTGACTATAAAGGTGTTTTTCAGAAAACATTAATTCAAATAGAGAAAGAAAATCAGAACGAAAGAAGGTAGCAATGTGAAATGGGTAGGGTTACCCTTGGCTCTGGTGGCGTCAGCCTCAGCGTGAAGATGATCAATTTGAGAACACAATTGCTCTGTGTTGATGACAGTTGTAGAAGCAGAAGAAGAAGATGAAGAAGCGCAACACGTGGGCCTCCATGAAGGAACAACCATGGCCATAGTCGTCACTCTAACACAGTTCATTATCATCGCTTTCTCTCTTCCAATCTGCGACCTTACACTAACAAACAATTTCTCATAACATAGCAGTAACAACTTCAAAATCACTAACCTAAGCTAATTTTACTTCTATCTACTTAAGAAAGCATGAAATCTAAAATATGACCTTGTGAACCTAAAATTAAAATTGAAATGCAAACATTCACTATGTGCCTAGAATAAAAAACAGAACAGATTTCAAGGTAAAATTGATAAAAATATAAAATTCTAAAAATAGCGTAAAAGAATTAGGAAAAGGAAGATGGAACCAGGTGCATATGTGCTTGTCCATAGTACTTTCTTGTTGCAGCAATAGTTCTTCATCTTGTGTTAGGAAGTGAATAATTAAAATGGACTAGGATCCATTGAATCACTTACAACAGCTGCAACTATCTCAAACTTGCACCTGTTCATGCACCACAACAAAGCACACAAGCAAAAATGATACCAAAATAACACTGGAACAACGGTAAAAGTAGTAACAGAGCTAAGACTAATCTTAAAAAAATATCAAAGAAAAGGAGGAAAAGAAATGAAACTAAAAATAGAAAAATAGGGAGAAGAGGGGAACATTATCGATGACACTAGTGACATTTTCTGGCTTTAATCGACGACATCACCATGACGAGTGGCAATCAGCAAACTCAAACTGACTACACCTATGGCAGTGGTTGGTAGAAGGCTCGTGGCAGTGCAATTCGCAAAGATAGAAGGAGTCACTTGAAGGAGAAGGGGAAAGAAGGAGATACCACCATCAGCGCCTCTAGTCATGGCAACGCGACGTGATGATGGTTGTTCAACCTCCAGTGGCGACAAGGCTCTCACGGCAAATACGACGACTGGCGGTGGCAATGCTCGTCGGAGAAGGAGGAGTGGTGGCTCTATTGGACGTAGCAAAGGTTTCATATTTTAGGGATTTGGAAGAAGGGGATCAACGAACTTGTGTGTCGGGGACGAAGATGAACATGGAAGGGCGTTGGTGGCACCGATGTCGGAGATGCGTTTCATCGATAACAGTGGGTGGCAACAAAGCTTCTCTTGTCTTCCATAGTCAAGATCTAGACTTCACATCACAAAAAACATCATAGCACAGAATGTCAGAGAGAAAATGAAAATGAGCTGAGTCACAGAGACGAGAGAATGAAAATGAGCTAAGTGGGAAATTGAAGACAAATAGGTAAAAAAGTTTAAATCAATGAATTTTACTGGGATTTTAAGAAAACCCCTGACGCTTTTCGAGGGTTTCTTAAAAAACCCTTGACACTTTTTGGAGGTTGTTAGAACCTCCATTATCTTTATGTTTACTTGAGTTTTTTAAAACCTCCGGTGATAAACCTCCGTTAAAATTAAATATTTTGGTAGTGTTTCTTTTCAAAAGGTTATACTTGTAGTTTAGTTTTAAATAAAAGAAATAAATTAACTAAATTTGTAGTAAAGAAAAATCACATCAAATGATCTTAATAATTTATGTTTGTAATACACTATAAACTTATATAATTTATTATTACATTTTAATAAAAACATATCATATCAAAACTAAAATTTAAAATATATCTACAATTTTGTAGATATTTAAAATTCCCTAAAATCATTATCATGCTATCTGTTACCCGTTGACCCTACTCAACCTAATTGAATACGTCCAATTTTTTCTCTGGATACTACAAGTATTGAGATTTATTGTTGAGGCCTAGATGCCAGAATATTTTAATGTTTAATCCCTGACTTTTTTAGGGTGCAATAATGGTGTATAATACATTTTAGAAGTAACAAATAGTTATGACTTGTTTCAAGAAAGATGAAATGGGTAAAAATGAAAATAAAATATGTATAGGAGTAAAAACAACAATCTTAAAAATTGTGAGATTTACTATTCTTTATCTTTTCCATTATTTTTTTGCCTTTTACTAAATTAAATAAAATCCATAATTTTAATGATTTTTCTTATTATTTCCTATCTATTTTACTCTACCAAATTACTAAATATTCAATTTTACTATTTACTCTTTTGTTCAACTTATTTCTTTAGTATTTTTATTTTCTTTATTTTTCTCGTTAAAGCCAAACAGAAAATTAAAGTTCGGAGAGTAAAATCAATTGCTTTAGATGTCCTTTTTAAATCTATATATAAAAATATGTTATTTTAACTTGTTGTTTTGGTAATATGATCGTACAGTCTTTTAATTATAGTCTGTCATGAAAATTTTGCTAATTTTTATTGTAATTAATTATATTATATAATATTTTTACAATAACTTCTAATTGATGGTATGAATTGTTTGCACGAACAAAATATCAAGCTAAAGTTGTTTATATTACTTATAAAAAAATATATTTCCAATGTATCTAAAATATGTTAATTTCAATTTAGTCTTTTTAAAAATATTGTTGTTTATTTTTTTGAATTTAAAACAGATAATGATATCTCTACACCCCAACAAATTTACATCAGCTATTAATATTCATTATTTTTTTACAGTTAAAAAACATATTTTGTAGTTATTATATTAATCTTAAAAGCATATAAGCATATTTTACATTACTGTTTGGTTTTTTCCTTATAAAAAGCTATCTGAATTAATTACAAGATGAAAAGTGACAAATATGTGAGAGATGATACCTAGATTTGGTTACAAATGCTTCAAGAAATGGCATGGAATTCAGCCGTTGACAAGGTAAGAGGAACCGTGGGATATTGTAAATGCCATTTTTTTTTGTTGGAAATTTCTTAATTAATTTATTTATTTGTTTGTTGTAGTTGTGGAAGATAACTTCAATTAAACTCAGCGGTCCCCAACAACTTTTATAGACTTCTTTAAGTGTAATTTGACAACTTCAATTAATTAATTAATCGAAGCATTGACCACCTCAAACTTAAAATTTAGTACTTTCTACCTATCACATCATCCTTTTTTAGAAAAGGATATCATCTATCACTATTATTTGTTTTTTTTCCTTATAAATATCTCTTTATAAATATAAAAGTTTAAATTTTTAAAATTATATTATTGATTAAATATATTTTTAATTTTTAACTTTAATGTAAAATTAGAATTCATTTATGTTTTAAACTTTGGTATATTTTAATCATCCAACTTAATGAATAGATAGATTTTCTTAATCTAATTATATTATTATTTTTTGTTTGGCATGTTAACTGCATTTTAAAATGAGATTGAATCTTGACTTTATAGTTTAAATGTCATGTTGAAACACGGTTTAACAAGAAAAAAAAAAAGTAACATTACTAGATTAAAAGAAATATTACTATTCATTTTCTAAATTTGAAGATTCTCAAATTTTAATTTAGGTTTTGAATTAAAACGTACCTGACCCTTATTTTGTTTATAAAATATGTTCTCAAGTCAATGCAATATGTATCGAAGTATATTTTTAATTTATTAGACCAAGGACGAAAGAGTGAACACAACACTTCCAAACAACAAATGACCTGCAATTTCTTTCTAGAAATCATGTTTCTAACTTGAGAAATTTCGGTGGAATTGCTATTTAGAGGGTTTCACATGGAATACACAAGGTGGTTCAAATAGCTATTAAACTTCCATTTTTCATCCTTCTTTTCGTAGAGGGTTCATTCCCCCGTGTTTGACTCATTCAATCGTAAAAGAGTGAACAATAATGTTAAACAACAAAACAAGTATCATTAACTACAACTCCAGAAGCACCTACCCCAACCAAAACCATATTTGTGGTATTCCATTTTCCATTGCACCCAACATCATTTCTCCAGTCATGGCAGCATCTTGCTACTGTAAGAAAAGTTATGTACATGCTTTTTTTCATGTAACATTAACACTCTTGCTTCTCGTAACACCTCATGCAGCTTCATTAGAATTCAACTATCAGCAAGTTGGTTACACTGTAAACGACTTCAATTTCTCGGGAGATGTTAAAGCTCAGGAAGGAATCCTCCAACTCACCATTCCTAAGCCAGATAGTTATGGTAGAGTGGTATATAACAAATTATTGCATCTTTGGGACAAGACCTCGGGAAAGGTTGCAGACTTCACTACCCAATTCTATTTTACCATCAACGCCGGAAATGAAACCAATCCGGGAGATGGAATCACCTTCTTTCTCGCAGATCCAAAGTTTCCAGACTCTGAAATAGATGGAAGTGGTATTGGTCTCGCTAGCCGTACGCAACTGAGGACTAAAAATTACGCAAAGGATTATCCTTTTGTAGCAGTGGAATTTGATACCATGGCTAATGACTGGGATCCGAAATATGATCATGTGGGTATCGATGTCAATGCTATTAACACTACTCACACTACAGAGTGGTACACTAGCATGGATGAAAGAGGGTATGATGCTGAAATTACTTTTGAATCTGCGTCAAACAGATTAAGTGCCACCTTCACTGGATATAAGAATAATTCCAAATTTGAACAGACCTTGTTCGCAGTGGTCAATTTGAGTGATATCTTACCTGAATGGGTTGAATTTGGTTTCTCTTCGGCAACAGGATACACTTATGAGGAACATACTCTTAGTTCATGGTCCTTCAACTCTAGTTTGGAGATTGAACAAGACAAGGGTGGAAGCAAAAGAGGGCTGGTGATAGGGCTGAGCTTTGGACTTGGAGTAGGTGTTTTAATTGCTCTTTTGGGGGTAGCTTTTCTTGTGAGATGGATGCTGAGGACTAGAGGAATAGAAGATGTCTCCCTTTTCGACCATGCTATGGACAATGATTTCGAAAAAGTTTCTGTACCCAAGAAGTTTTCCCATGAAGAACTGGCCAGAGCAACTAATAACTTCGCAACAGAAAACAAAATAGGACAGGGAGGTTTTGGGGCCGTCTACAGGGGATTTATAAGAGAGTTGAACACCTATGTTGCCATCAAGAAGGTGTCTCGTGGATCTAGACAAGGGGTGAAAGAGTATATGTCTGAAGTAAAGATCTTTGGTCAACTGAGGCATAAGAATTTGGTTCAACTCTTTGGGTGGTGCCATCAGCATGAGGACCTGCTGCTGATTTATGAGTTCATGGAAAATGGAAGCTTGGATTCTTATCTGTTCAAGGGAAAAGGCCTGCTGACATGGAAGGTAAGATATAATATTGCCAGAGGGTTGGCTTCAGCATTGTTATACCTGCATGAAGAATGGGAAGAATGCGTGCTTCACAGAGACATAAAATCCAGCAATGTTATGTTGGATTCTAATTTTAACACAAAGCTTGGAGATTTTGGGTTAGCCAGACTAATGGATCATGGGACAGGATCCAAAACAACTGGTTTAGCAGGAACAATCGGGTATTTGCCTCCTGAAGCTACCACAAGAGGCAAGGCTAGTAGGGAATCTGATGTATTCAGCTTTGGAGTAGTGGCTTTGGAGATAGCATGTGGTAGAAAAGCAATTGAATCTAATATGAAGGAAGAAGAGATATATTTGGTGGATTGGGTTTTGGAACTCCATAGCATTGGTGAAGTCCTTAAAGCCTCTGATCCAAGCTTATATGGACACTTTGATGAGAAGGAAATGGAGACGTTGATGATAGTTGGGCTTTGGTGCACTCACACAGAGTACCTCCAGAGACCTACCATTAGGCAAGTTGTTCAGATGCTTAATTTTGAAGCTCCATTGCCCATTCTCACACAAAGAGGATCAGTCTATAATGCATCTTTCAGTTCTATGGCTTCTAGGACTCATGCTTTTGCAAATAACCAACCTCTGTCTTCAACATCAAGCAGTAGTGTATTCACGGGGTCCTCACAATCCACCACAACTCTTGAAATCATTACTCCAACAGCTGCACATTTGCATACCTACTGAGTTTGATACATTTTCTATTCATCTTTTTTTTTCTTTTCTTAGTGAAATTCTGTGTCACATCATATGTATGTTCTTCCTACAATTTCAAGCCTAAATCTGGCCCTGCCATTGTGTAATGTTATAAAAGATTCTTCAACAGATCTAATACCGTTCTCTATTTTTTTTCCTGCCACGACTAGTTTATAACTCATTAGAAGTTGTGAGACAACTCTTGCAATTAGTAAGAAGCTGACATCTCCAATCAAACACTTTAAAACAATAAAATTCTTCTTCCTTAGTCAACATGAGATGTAAAATTTACACAAAAATGAACCTAACAAAACCATTAAAAAAATTAGCAACTATATCAATGGTTTATCCTCCTTGAAAAATTTATTCTTCACTTTGTTTAATCCAAATTGCAGATGATTTTGTTGGATTTTCCTCAGAAAACGCTACCTGATTCCATGTCATAGACGGTCCATTCATCAGCCACAGGGTGTCTAAAATAGATGCAGTTCCTCCTACATCCTACTTCACTGGCCAACACAGATACACTACAATTACTTCCCACAAACACTGCTCTTTCCCCAACACTCTCCACCTTAAACCAAGAGAGTCTACCCGTATTCAGTTGATAAACCTCGACACCGTCCACACCATGCACCCTCGATTTTCTTGATAAAATAAAAACCAGCAAAATTTCTCCCTCAGACTCCACCAAATATTCTCTGAAATGGTTTGAAGAAACCGAAGGAACTATCCTTGTGCCACTTAAATCAGTGACTTTAGCAACAGAATCAACGGCTTCAATAACCACAAGACTCCCCTGAACACTTAAAGCATAGAACTTTCCTTGAAATCCGATTGCATTAGTGAATTGCACAACCTTTTGTTGGCTCCCTAATGGCTCGGTGAGGGTACAATCTTGCATGGTCCATTGGGACTCTGGTGTTATCCATGAACCGTTAGACCTTACTTTTAGTTTGCAAAATGCAAAAGCTGGTTGACTAATTCCTGTTAGGATCATAACTGCGCAGCTATGATCTTCAGGTGGTGAAGAAAGCACAGCGAGTTTAATTGGTACCTTGGGATCCCACAAAGGAAGACGAAACGTTTCTCTCTGAGTTGGATTCCACAGATTGTACATGTAAAGTGGTTCAGCTTCAGCTATGAGGATGCCATTGGAGCACCCCACATAATTTTTCCAAGGGCACCTTGGCAGTGTTCTGAAGAAGGGTCTACACCAGCACCCAAAGGGCATGTATGCATATGAAGTTTCGATGGAGCCACTTCGAGCAACGTGTCTACGGTACTTCTCAGTGTTTGTGGCATCAGGGTTGGAGAGTTGAATCCAAGGGAGTTTGGAATGTGGATTGCATTGCTTTGGTGGTGTTCTCCATGACTTGATTATGCCACCAACATTGATGTTCTTGTGGAGATTTGGGTTCTCTTCTATGATTTCATGGAGATTCTGTGGTAGGTCAAGCCAAGATTTTGATTTCTGATCTTGTTTGTTGCCTGGGTTTTGCTGGTTCTGCTGCTGATTTCTCTTGTTCTTTGCCTTCAGAGGCATTTTTGGCAATGAAAAGGACAAGATGGTTCAGTTGAGATTAAGATTGAACCAGGACGTGGACAATGACAAGGACAAGATCAAGATCCTTAATAACAAGTACTACTACGCGGACGTGGCTGCCAAGAAAGTAATGGGCGTGGGCATCACGCTATAGCCAACTCATAAATCATATTTATTTGTTATTTTTTACCCTAAACCAAAAAAAAAAAAAAAATCTTCCATAGATCCTCTTATATTTTATTACCACAATATCGTTTATTTTTTTCACTGGTGAAAATCGATTTTTTCATGACTCCATTTCTATGCAGGCTTTTAATTTTTACTTTTGAAACGTATTAAAAAAATATTTAATAATTTAAAATAAGAATTTTGAAAATTAAATGTGTATACTCAATTAATAAATTTTTAAAATTATTAAATAATATGAATCATTAATGTCAATATAAATAAGTTGCAACATAAAATATTAAACTAGTGAAAAAAAATATTTTTAAGAAAGCTTTAAGGAAGATGCATGCTTCCAATAGTTTTAACATTTTAAATTCAATTTTTTTTATTTCCTTTTTCTTAACTTTCATGTTTTTCTTTCTCTCAATACATTAGTGATCTCACACACCGACATTTCTAGCTTTTCCTCTGTTGTTTTATTTTTCCTTTTTATACCTACTCCTTGTTATTATTTAGTTTTTGTGATCTATATTTCTTTCTTCCGTGAACATGTTAGATTTGTTTTCTTCTCCTTTTTTCTTAGTGTTTTTATATTAGATTTATTCTCTTCTTGTCCTCAGTATTTTTTATATTTTTATTTCATACGATCTTTGCGAGTTTTTGTATTGCAAGATTCTATGCATGAGTTTGTATACACCCTATGCTCTATTATGTATGGAATCACAATTTCGCTAAAGAATAATCCATTATTAAAAAAAATAAAACTTGATTTAATAAGTAATTTATAGTTTAAATCTTTAATATTTAGTAGATTACCGACTATCAAAAAGTTAACAAATTTAAATTATAAGTTACATATTTCAGATTTTATTTGAAGATAGTACTATTGAGCTTATTAGAGTAACAAAAACCAAACTATTGCATTTATTTGGAAATAGAGGGAAATTATTTAGTCAAGTACATACACTATCATTATATATGTATAAGTAATGAAAAGAAAAAATAAGTACAAAATGTGTTTGATGAAAAGTAACTTGGAGAATATATAGAGTAATATTTTTGGGATCTATTAAAAATTTAGTTTAATATACAAAATATAATATCTCATTATATAAAGGAAAAAGTAAAATTTAAGACATCATCATAATACATAATATTTGATAATAATAAAGAAAAATAAAATACATTATATCTTCGTCAATAGAACTAAAATTAAGAGATATGTAATATCTCTACCAATTGTAAAATTGAAATCTCATTTTTATTGGGTTTAAGATATAAAATGATCGATCCTTTCATTATTAGAAGTTTTAATTGTATAATATTATTAATTTAATAATTTTTAATGAATTTTTTTTTGTTTGGTTGTATTTATTATATTTATAGGTTTTGTTTGGAAAAAAAAATAACTCCACACTTATTTATAATAAAATTACTGAATGATTAATTTGTTGGTAATTTGATTATTATCCACATACGTCATCAATAATTATCAAGAAAAATTTTAAATCTATCAATAATTTTTATATATGAACTGATTAATATCGTCGGTATTCTGTTAAAAAAAATATTTTATCAACGAATTTAACTCATTACTGACATGAACGTTAGTAATACTATAATTTTTTATAGTAAGGATTTAATCCAATAAAAAACAAAGCAACCGGTCAGTGTCCTTAGCATTTCTCACTAACTTGGCATGGATGAGAAAGGGTTGTGTAGCCTACAAACTCGTATATCTTTCTTCACAAATTGGTGAAAACAAACCATTGACCAATCTCACATATATGTTTTTTTTTTCAAAAAATACAACTTAAATCATCATTCCGCCATTTCTTTTTATGGTGTATGTACTGTTAGATAAATATACAAAGATAAGGTCTCCTCATTTGTGCTTCTAAATACCAAATTTTATCCTCTTCCTTTTTTTTTTCTGAATTTCGATAATTTCATTACACTATTACAGAATCTATAAATAATAATGATATTTTAATCACAATCTAAATATTGTCTTTGTTTTAATAATCAACAATACACATAAGATACATGTGAAAAGTTAGTATAATTGCATATTCCATATTTCATTTTATGTGATTATTTTTGTCATGCTTTCTCATAGTGACAATATATGAACAAACATAAGACGAACACATAATAATCATACATAGAGCGTGTTATTCATAATTTCTTTTTTCCAAAATAAAATTCTACTCAAACAATGTAAATGAATATAACACAAATTAATAGAAAGCAAAATCATAAATAGCAAGAGAGACATAAAAGTAAAACCTTCCAGAGTCGCATAAGTCTCGCGATTGATCATTCTCCATCATCGTTTAAAAGTTTAAAAGTGATCACAAAAATAAGATGTGGATATAAAAACTTGATATTGAAACGAAGATCTAAAATCTAATATTGTTTTCTATGACAGTAGAATTATTTTTCCTTTTTAAATTTTTTTAATCCTATTGCATAATTTTAAAAAAGCATGCAAAAATAAACTTCAAAATGTTTTATGTTAGATTAATAAATGGAGCACACCTTAGAAGAAAGAAGATAAATAAAATAAAAATGATCAAAAAGAAAAATAGGAAGCAAAATACCTCTTTTAATGAAAAATATAAATAAATTATAAAAAACAAATCTTGTTTTAATAATGCAATAAAACCCCTCTTCTTCTTATCATTTCAATAATTGAAAATGAATAACATCAAGAAACAAATCTTCAACATTAAATATTAAAAAACATTAATTATCTATTACATTTAATATCATAGTGTTATGAATTTTATTTTAAATGAACCATGTTTGGTGTGGTGACTGAGATAAAATGAAAATAAAAAAAAATATATATTGAATGTAGCTTTAGGGTGATTGACACGAATCCTTTGATCCTAATAAGCACTGTGTATAATTGAATGCCACTTACTATATATAAAATAAGCAACAATGGAAGATTGTATTTGAACATGGAGGGTCAATATTTTGTGAGGAAGTTGATTTTGGAAAGAAATTTAAGAAGAGGAACAATGACACGAATGTTGGATTGTAATGGAAAAGAATCTCTGAAATGGTCCAAATGACCACACAAAACACCTCTATTTGTCCGCCACCACTTCCTCCATCACCACCATCCTCCCTCCTCCTCCTCCTCCATCCAACACCGCAACAACGCCCTCGATCACATCATCACAACCTTCTTTCTTCCATTTGGGGCCACTTCTGATCGATTCCTTCCGCCTCCTCCCGCCTCAGATGCAGACTCTCCCTCCCTTCTCTTGCATCAGAGGTTCCTTCTGCTGCCCATGGATTTCCATCCTGCCCTCAATCTTCTCACCCAATTCGGATGCGGTTTCGTCCTTCTCCGCTCCCTCTCCCGCGTTTTCAACTTTATAGGCCTCCTTTTGATGATCACCTTTTGGTTCAAGGTTTGGCGTTTCAGCTGGAACTCCAAGAGCGCCATTCGATTCCTTTGCACTTCCGGAGGCGTACCACAAATCCGTTTCTGCCTCGACAGAGTTGCGTGGGGCGTTTCTAAGCCAAAGACCGCGCCTTTGAGAAAAACGCGCCGGACCAGGTCCAGTTCCTCCATGAGGAGGCGCACCAATGGCCCCCGAGGCAGAGCCAATGTGGGTTCCGAAGATGGGTCGGAGGGGAAGGGCGAAAACCAGAAGGAGGGTGGCAATGAGGATGAGGTGTTCGACTTAATGACGCTGAAAAGTCTCGTCAAGATGGAGAGACTAAAGGCCAATGCGGCGTGTGCGGACCTCGAGAAGGAGAGGACAGCGGCTGCCTCGTCGGCGGAGGAGGCAATGGCGATGATTCTGCGGCTGCAGAATGAGAAGAGCGCGGCAGAGATTCAAGCCACGCAGTTCCGGCGAATGGCGGAGCAAAAGCTAGACTATGACCAGGAGGTTATTGAGTCATTGCAGTGGACCATCACGCAACACGAGGTTCAGAAATGTGAATTGGAGGATCAGATGGAGATTTGTAGGGACGATTTGAGGCAGTTTATGAGGGACGAGGATATACAACAACTTGAAGTTGAAGTGAGTAGAGATTTCATGTATGATGATGAGGAGGAGGATGGGGATCGTGATGATAATTCTGTAGTTAGCTCTCCCGAAACCGAATCACAGACCTTGTAAGTTCTGAAGCTTGTTTGTTATATACAAATCAATTGCCTTTACATAGACCTGTTTTGGTTTCCAATTGTAAATTGTATTTAACCATAATTTAATTATTAATAATATCGAAGGCCTATATATATTTTTTATTTTTTGCTCGTGAATTATACTCAAATTTTAGGTTCAATGTTATAAGTGTGAATAAATTCAATAAAGCATACATTGTTTGCTAGGAGTCAACCTTGTAGGATGCTAGTTATGTATCCTGAATGCACTTGAGTATAAATGATGGATTACACTCTTAACTTTCGGGTTTATTGTTGTAACTTTGTTGAGAATTGGATTGAAGTACTTGCGTGCAAGAATTTGTTCTGATGCTGTTGACAATAATGTATCTAAGCCACATAATCTGAAAGTTTAGCTTTACTTACATAAACTGCAAGGATTCTTTGTAGTGGACGTATTGAGTTAGCCTCAACTTTCAGAATTACTTGTGACTGTGTGAATAAATTTAATGAAACACTTAATGGTTGGTGATTATGTGCATGCGGTTGGGTACCAGAGTCGGTGTGATCATGTTTTGTGGTACAGTTTTAGCCACTTCACTGGTAGTGAGTACGATTACACATTATATATTCTTTGGTGTTTCGAATATATTTCTGCATAAGTGATATCTGTATATTTGTATTACAATTATGCATATAGTGGAGAGGTTCATCAATAAGCTTGATCATTATATGCGTTTAAGAATTCTTGAAAGAGGTACATTGTGATATGACTCATAATATTTCATAGTGTAATTATATAGCCCATAATATTTCATATTGTGATATGACTTTTAAAATTTTATAAGTCTGCATTTTAATTAAGTCTGCATCAAACTCTCAAAATGCGGACTTAATGAATATTTATAGACGAGAAATAACAAAAGGACAATATAATGACTACAATACTAAACTTAAGGTGGTGGTGTTAAAGAGACAAATGAAGGAGGATATAATTGATTGAGGTTACGGTCAAACTTTAATATAATTTTATCATGCTTAAAAACGTAAAGTTAAAATTAAATTTCTAACTTGGTTTTTTATCAAATCCCTTGAGATTTATTCGTTTCATTTAAACTTTCTTATAATAAATTTCTTTATCGGACTAAAATAAAATAGTCTATGGATTACACGAAGAATATAATAATCGATTATAATTGATTATATTAGTCAAAGCTCAAATATTTTCGATCTGTTCTAAGAAAATAAGTCTCCAAGTTTTATATGATAACACTTTTCAATATTCTTAAAAAGAGTTTAGTGACTTTTTAAAGAAGAATGTTCTTAGAGCATTACACTTTATTTCTTGTTTAAAAAATAGGTGTTCAAGATTAATCAAAAAGGGGCGATCATGTTATTGGATTCTTATTGTATAATTTGTCATATCAAGTGATATCTTTATTATTTTATTTTTTTGAAATTTGAGTTTGTATATTTGTGCACTGGTGTTTGATGTGTAACCGGTCATTGAGTGTTTTCATTATCTTTATAAATTTTCTTGAAAAATGGAGTGATTTGTATATTTGATTATAGTTACATAGGTGTTTTTTTGTAATTGGATGATTCAAAATTTTCACTAAAAAAATATAGGCTTTTGTGATTAACTAGATGTTAATTTGAAAAGAATCAAACCCGGTATAAAAAATTTTGTGTGGTTTTTGAATTTTCTTTTTTTGATATCATAAATTTTGGTTGTTCTTTGTATTCATTTGCTACTACATTGAATTCCTTCCATAATCAATAGTTTAAGCAAGATTTTCTTTAAAATTTGTAGAGATAATTTTTCAACCAATTCACCTTGATTATGGTTTTAGTCATTCTTTGTTTTACACAAATCAAAAAAAAAAAATAATGCAAAAACATAAAAAGTATAAGAACTAGTAACTTAAAAGGATAAGTGTCTTTATAGTGTAATTGTTATTATATAGTTTTGGAAGAGTTGTTACTAATATAATAAAGGTTTAAATACTCTTTTTGTTCTATATTGTTGTCTTATTTGTTCAATTTGGTTTTCATTTAGTTTTAGTATTTTAGATCCTAATTTTTATCAATTTTGATTAATTTTGATTTTTTTGGTTAACGAAGTTTAAATAGTTAACACTTGTGTTGTGATCAATGCATGCTTTGTTTTTGCTATTTTTATATTTTTGACCGTTAGAGATAAACGAATGTTGTTATAAAATAAAACTCTTTTAAAGAAACTTTCACAAGTTAACTTTTAAATAATAAAATATAGAAGTATAATTTTTAAAACTATTTTTTACTCTTAAATCAATTTTCTAAGACTTAAAAAAACCATTTTTTTAAGAACATCTTCATCACATAAATTATTTTATAAGGGGAATTTTATTTTTTTTATGGATTCTATAATATCATGTCGCTTTTAAGGCATTTATTTAATATTTAGTTTAATACAATAATCTTATACATATTTTTATTAACATTTCAATTTTTTTTATTCTAATCAAGTGTTACTTAATATTTTTTATCTTATTTATTTATGTCAAAGTAGCATATTTCAATAGAAATATTTTACCATGCCCGTATTTTAGTTTTCATAAAGGTATAATTATTTATTTGGTACTCTATTTTTTTTTAATTCAATTTAGTATCATAATTATTAGTTGGTTTCAATTTAGTATTTAAATTATTTAAAAGGATTCAATTTGGTTCTATCCGCTGAAGTTAACATAGTGTCCGTACAGGTCATGTGTTAAGCCGTGAAATTTTTTGATTTTTATAATTTTTTTTTATAATTTTTAATTTTTTATTCTAAAAATTTATAATCTGTCACATGTTAGGTTATTATCGTGTCATGTGACTAGAGATGGCAAATAAACCCGTCCCCGTGGGTATTGTCCGAACCCGTCCCCGTTTTGACGGGGAATCCCCGCATTGACTGGGTATGGGTATGGGTATGGGGAATCTCCGATTTTTTCAATTGGGTA
>Ga0214542_1006868_pt1 | contig 20324 bp, 7 predicted proteins | sample CNSS1metaG_FD_160096 | JGI IMG/M metagenome (GOLD analysis project Ga0214542, IMG submission 160096) | Root nodule microbial communities from cowpea collected in UCLA plant growth center, Los Angeles, California, USA - CNSS1 | ecosystem: Host-associated > Plants > Roots > Nodule | place: USA...
TTTTTTTTGTTGGTTTTTTTTTTTTTTTTTTTTTTTCATGAGTATCAGAAAAAGGGATATTATCAGTGTTTTCCAACTAGTACCATTTCAGTTATCTTTATCACTACTCATGAGCATTTGACTAAGATATTTTAGTTTTTTAGATTTTCAAATTAATGAGTTTGGATTGTCTTAGGCCGCAGCAGAGACAAAGACAACCATTGGATTTATAAAGGAGGCACCTTCTATCAAGGTTACTGGATTTAATGTCTACCACAAAAATCGCCTAATCAAGGTTTGTTATGAATGATTGAAATGCCTTATCTGACTTAATGTTTATTTCAGCAGTGTTTTAAAGTATCTTCGTTTTCTTTATATTCTCATTCAATATTGAAATTTTATGCGCATGGAATCTGATTTTCTATTTTAGCTTTTTTTTTCCTGAATAAACTTTGATTATTTAGTGGTTGAATATGTGAAAAGTGTTGAATAGTATTCAAATTGATACCCTTAATTTTTTTCTTGGCATTTATTAGTAGATCTAAATGGTAGATCACACTAAAAGCTTCAACCTTCCTCTCTTTTTTAGAGGCACTCCTGATATGGCACAAGGTTTAACCCCATTTCTGCTATTGTGTTGCTGTTCCACATTAGTGGCCAGTTTCTGGTGCTGTCACAGATTTATTAATGCTGGTTTACGCCCCATTATTTATTTATTACTAAGTTTCTTTCTCCCATGATTGACTGTTTAAAGGCATGTAAGTTTTGAAGACTGACCCTCCACCAGAATTAACTCTATTTGGTGCTCGTGATTCTGAGTTCGTGTGCTCTTCCCACTAGTTGCATCTGTAGCTCCGCTTCCATAACCTAATGCCCTGAGTTGCATCTTTGGGATAATGTGTTGTGGCCCTGTTTTTAGTATTAGATTTCAAGCCTCAGAAAGAAACCACTTAAGACTGAAAAGATGATAAAAAGGGCTTATGAGGTTGATTATCTCTTATCCGACCCATGTTATTTATGGAAGAAAATTACATAAAGAATACCAAGAGTTTACGAGGAAGAGGCTATGTCAAGATAATTTTTGCTAATAACCAAGACAACTTTTTAGGACAGACTACTTAACCTATCTAAACAAGTCAAGTTATTTAATCAAGATAAATTATTCTAACAAAACACAACAGCTTCTTCTCAATGACATTGGCTGTCCTAGCAATTAATTCTTCAAACTCCTGAACAAAATCCTCCACTGCGTCCTATTTGTAGCAAAGCAAGTCCTTCATACACATTTTCTATTCTTTTGTCTTAATGTTGCAACAGGGCCACAGTGAACGTTTCCCCTGATAATTTTGGCTTTCTTTCACATAAAACTAAACCAGTTTGCTGCAATGACCTCCATAGATCAGAATTCTCCCCATGTCACACGTGTGGCACTTAATAAAAAATTTCCAAGTTGGCTATCCACCCAGTGAGTCCTCTCCTTCAAAACTTTGCTGCTTCACCTTTTCTGCCCAATATCTGTTTTGTTTTTTTCAGTACCTTCTCTTAGTTCTGCTAATTACACTTCCGCCTTTTTTTTCTGAAATTTTTTTCCAACCTCTTATTCTATAGACATTTGTTGTTTTGAAATAACTACATCTATGTTTCCTATGTTTATGTGCTGACAACACGAGTACACTTAACAAAGCAATGAATGTGCAAGGAAGGTGGGTTTAACTTTTCATTAAGAAGGGTATAAAAGGTATTTAGCACCAACCTCAATGGAGATAAATGTAATTATATCCCTTATATTTTATAACAGTTTAGAGTATTTTATGTTGTGCTAGGATTAGTTTCCATATTTCTTTTATTTCCTATGATTTGTTTCTGTATTTCTTTTTAGTTAGGACTATGCAATATAATCGAGTATTAATAAAAAGATGGAAGGCTAGTGTTTTATATATTGTATCATCATGTAAAACATGAAATCATTTCGCAAACTTGGTGTATTCGTCTTTTTGTTCTCCTCTACACTACTCTAAAAAACTTAATTTGACATGTTGAATGTCAATTGAAACATGGATGTTTAGGGAGCTTTACATTGCTTTATTGGTAGCAGTACAGAAGTTTCTTTGCGAACATATTATTTGGTCTCTATTCTGATCCTGACTTGCTTAACTTTTTTGCGGTGCAGCCCTTCTGGAAAGTTGTTGCCGATGGTTCATCAAAAGGGAGCTGTGTTGTTGGTATGTCTTTTTTCTTCTCCATGTCAAGTTATCTCTGCATGTGCTTACTCCAAAATTCCCAGGTTTTTTAATTTACTGGCACATATTTAGGAGTTCTTGAAGCCAATTTTATAGAACCAGCGCATGACAAGCAGGATTTTGAGAGATCAGTTCTGTTCATTCGGTTGGAAAACAAGATGAAACAAATGACAATGGATTACTGGTTTGTCTCTCTTTTGCATAGTTTATTGTGAACAGTTTACTTCTATATATGGGTTTTGCTTCTTTAATATGTAGTATATTTAATGATTGCTTCTAGCGAGCTAATATTGCTTTCTTTGAACAAAATGATTGCAGTTGATGCTTTAGTTTTGATTTTCTGTTAATGTTCCTTTAGGTTTTACTATTTGTTCAAGTTGTAATTTCCTTGGAAGTAAATAACTGTTGCCAGAAGCTGTAGACATTGTAATTGTGGTTAGCTACTTTTGCTTCACAACAGGCCCCCATGTATTTAGAAAACGTGATGGTGTAAGTTGGCCATGAAAGTATATTATATTTTCAGTTGTAGTTCCTTCTTTATACTTATTGACCGCAAGTTTCAAGCACAAACACACTCAAAAAACTTACTAGAATGACAATCATAGTAACTAGATGCCAGAACCATTATCCTCTGCTGTGTTATTTTTATGCAATTACTAGTAATTTTTATTTCAAATGAAGAGCTAGTTAGAGGTTTGTGATCTTTTTCCAAAATATCAACATTATGGGGTTGACTATTTGATTTATTGATTTTTTTTTCTGGAGTAAACAGGAAAGGCCACTGTCACTTGATTGGATATCAGCCCCTAGATTTCAGATCACAAAATGTTGTAAAAGAAGCCCAGATACGAAAATCAGCTGAACATTCAACTAATCCACAGAATGAATTGCCCTCTGACCAACAGTTTACTGGTGTTGTACCTGAGCATCGAAACACCCTGAGTTTAAATCAAACAATTGTTGATCTTGATGTGACTGGCGTGCAAGATTTAAGTCACGAGCAACTTGTAAGTTGTTGACATTATCTGCAGAAGATTGTATTTATCTGACGTATACAGCCTGAAATCATACTTGTTACTGTCTTTGGATTGATAGCTGTCAAAATGGGTTACTCGGTCCAGTTTGGCCCGGCCCACCACGGGTTGTTTTCTTAGTGAGTCAACCCAATCCGGCTCACTTATTAACGAGCCAAAAAAATTCGAACTCGGCCCGGTCTATCACGGGTGGGTGGGTTAAACGGGTTGACTCATTAGCTCACTTAATTAAAAAAAAAATACAATTTTTTTATTTCAATTCCAAAAAAACTAAATTATAGTTGTGATTAAAATCTTAATAAACTGAATACAATTCCAGTACAATCCAAAATAATGTTCAACCCCAAATTTAAACAAAAATCATAAAAATATTAGGTTTGCATTTGTAAACCCAATATGTTGGCTAAAAACAACAACCCAACCAAAAAAATTGTGTGGTCCTTTATCTGTGGGTGAGTTGGCTCACCAACCTAGTTCACCATGGGTTTAACCTGGGTGAACCGGGTTCTTGGTGGGTCGGGTCAAAAATTGACCTATACTGAAATTTGTTAAAGAATTCCAACCCAATCTGGCCTAAACCCGTGATGGGCCAGATTGGCCCACGGGTTCTGATTCACTTTGATAGCTCTATATACTTGTTATTTGTTTTTATTAGAACATAGACATAAAATGAGTGAGATTACTCACATGATCAGAGAAGAAAAGAAGAAAGAATAAGATAAGAGATATGGTACTAAATAGAAATTTTTATTTCTGACTTTACTTGTTTGTCACATATATAGAGCATCAGTATTTTTAGTGCACAGTTAGAAGTAGTTTGTTAACAACTCAGTAACTAGCAAACATAAAATCACTAACTAATGAAATATCCACAACACTTCCGCTCAATTCTGATTAGCAATAGAAATCACACCTATAATGTCTCTAATAACCTTGGATCAGTCAAGCTTAAGAGGCTTTGTTAAAATATCAGTCACCCAATCATTAGTTTTGCAATATTTGAACTCAAACTTCCATTACTGACATGATCTCTGAGGAAGTGAAATCTTGTTTGAATATGATTGCTCCTTCCATGAGAAAAAAGGTGTTTAACCAAGCTTATAACGGTTACTGTCTATTAGCATTTTCACAGGCTCTTCTCTTTAATCTTCATTTCTGACATCAAGTTTTTAAAGCCACAAGGAAAAGCTTCCATTGAGGCTGAAATGTATCCAACCTCACATGAGGACAGTGCCAACACTGACTCCTTAGAATAACATGAAATACAACTCCTTGTGTTACTTTTATCACCACGATAATCTGAGTCAGCCAAAGATGTCATAATTCATCAGAAACATTTCTGCCATGGTTTGAGAGCAGCAACCAATAGCCCAGAAGTTCCTTTCACATATCTTAGCTGTAAGCATTTGTGAAATCCTTGAATGATCCATAAATATACTAATCAACCCAACTACTTAGTATGTCAGGCTTGCTGCTAAACAAAAAACATAATGATCCAACAATCTGCTTGTACAAGGTTGTATCTACTGACTTGACGACACTTCAACTTTGGGCGGAGTTACATCCAACATTAACAAAAAAAAAAAGGATGAGAATCAAAGATATTCATTTCATACTCCAACATATTCTCCTTTTAAACTTCCTCTTCTGTGTATGTGCTGAGAAATGCATTCATAACTTCTAGTTGGTGTCTTTCAATATTGGTAACTAAAGAAATTAGTACACTAAAATTTTGAACTTTGCTATAAGGACAAACATCTTTGAATAATCGATACTTAAGATTGGGTATAACCTTTAACATCCAAGTTTTCTTTCTGAGTTGTACTTGATTATGAACACCCTCTGTGCCCTACCATTTTTTCCCCTTTACCAATTCTACAAAGTCCAATCCCAAATTTGATTTTTTGCAAGAGTTTCTATGTCTTTTAATGTAAGTATTTTTCCGCTTTTGAACTCTAAAAGCATATTGAATGTTACTGGGAATTTTCTACCCGACAGTTATGAAGGAAAAGCAAGATGTCCTTATGTCTTTTCTAATATTAATGAGAAGGATGGAATCATCATCCTTATGAGATTCACGAACAAATTTATTATTTGAATGAGCAGGTTGTATTGTTCTAGAAATTGTTGACTTCTCTGGTTCCTCGAACTCTATGTGATGCAAGTTCTGATCATTGGATTCATATTTTTGTACATATATTTTTTTTTCGCTTGAGTAAATGGTACCAAAAGGTTATGTATCAAGTACCATTGCATCTTCACAGTGGGGACTTGGATAGCACTTGTTTTCGTTTAAATATGATCAATTTCTGATATAAAAGTGATCTGTAGGTTAAAAAAGTTGTGGAGGCAGTGCAAAATCCAACTTTTATGATGACTCTAACGGGTTTTTGAAATAAAAATGGTAGCATCCAACTTTGAAATCAAATCAAAGCACTTGTATCCCTTTTGTATAGGAGTGAAACGAATAAACACACCTTTTTGTTGGGTCGAATCCTTACCACCAGACTAAAAGTTATAGTTGATAATTAAAATACAACTCTTTCTACTAAAGAGTGTAAACAGTCAAAGTAGCACAATTCAATTGTAAGTCGGCTCGCTTGGCCCTCTCCATGGGACAGTTGTTGCATCCTGCAACAATATTTCCCTCAACAATTGTCCCGCTATGAATCAAACTTTTCATCTATGACTCGACTCACTTAGCTTATACCATGAGATAATAGTGTAACTTGCAAGAATCGGCAATGTTCCGTTGTGAAATAAGTTGGCTCATTTGTAGATGTTGACAATTTGGTATCTTCGGTGGTGGTTTGGAATGTATTTTTTCTCTATTAGAATTCTTCTGGGTCTTGATTGGTTTACAGTTGTTGAAGGATATGAATCGATACTGACCTTTTCCATTTTCACAACGGGAAAAAGCAAGGTTTAGAGTCAAAGCTTTGATACCATATTGGAATGGAGAAGAATATCTTTTATTTCTCTAGTTATTGTTTTTGTTTTATAATACAGTCACTAATTTATGGACAGTGTCAGTTCCATAGAGGAAACCATTCTGCCACAATGTGGTAGAAAATCAGGAACCAATAAATAACATATTACCTATGCTCTGATCATGATAAAGATTTTATAGAAATCTTATTTTGAAAAGATTTATTTAGTATCAAATTAAGACAATAGTTTATAAAATAATTGATTGAAAATTAAGGATTTGTGTCAAAAACTACCATTTGTTCATATGCACCCTTGGAACAAATTTTTTTCTATTTTATTTTTTTGGAAGTATGCAAGATTTTGTTGTTCACGAACATGTATTTTTTCTAACAGGGTACAGTGGTGGAAACTCTACAGTCTGTATCTGTTGATGAAATCTGTGCAGAAAACATAAAACTTTTTGAGAGGTAATTTTTTTTTTTGTAATTTGTCTTCAAGGGTGAAGACAATAAAAAAATTGTCGTTTTCATCCTTGGTTATACTTTTTGAATGGCTATACTTGTTCTTTCTATGTACTGCTTGATCAACCATTTTCTCTTATCCGTTTGTTGTACATCAACCAAACGCATTTTTACTTCTGTTTTACTTCACCTACTGTGACAGGGATGTGTAATTTTGAGTTGCTTGGCTCTATTATATCTCTATTTTCCGTTCTGGGATGTAGTCTTACCCACCCTACATGTATTATTCTCTTCTATCATTTTGTATGTTTGTGGGTTAGGAGGATCCGTTGGCAATGGTTTACATTTCCTAATTTCGTATTCCGGCAGTAACACGATTCTGATAAAATACTTTGTTGGGTTAGATAATGTTAGGATCCATTTGTAGGGTATGGGACTTGGTCCGACATTGAAAGTATGGGATTCTGGTTGTTGGTGTGTAAAATCTTGGGCTCTCCAACTACAATAGCTAGCTTGTGGTGTGGATCACTCAAGGTTTTTTCCAATTGTTTACAGCTTTCCACCATGTCTCAGTTGCAAACAAGCAGCGCTGGTGGTGACGTCAGTGTTGCAGTTTATAACGTCTAGGTCACAACTAGCCCGCTGGATGTGGTATGATGTTAGGATTTAAATGGATGTATGGAACTTGGAGTCCTAGACTGGAAGACTGAGATTCTAGTATTGGGTGTATAATGCCTTGTACTGTCCCACAACAATAGTTAGCTTTTGTAGTTTGGTTCTTCCATGGTTCTTATCATATATTTATATCCTACAATCTTATACCGGAAATTTCCCACTAATTCATTATTTTCTACTTTATCACGATATTTTAAAGTTAGTATAATATGAACTCTCCAAATAATTAATTATTAATACCTATGACATGACATGACATGTGTACTTTTTAAAAAATTTTGCAAATGCAAGGTTAACATGGCAATCACTTTGGTGTGTATCTGTATGTATACCTTGGTATGCCTGTGCTTTTTGTTTACTCGTTTTATTGTCGAATAGAATTTCACTAAAACCCTTTTCTGCAGGTGTGAGGAGTACAGGCTAAAGGAGACACAACTGAAAAAGATGGTAATAGTAGTCAGATTACAAAGTTTGATTATTGTGTTCTAATTAGTCGTTGTGTTTTAATTGTTAGTGTTGCTGATGTAATATAGGTTGTGGACTTGGAGGAGGAATATAAACAAATCCAGAAGAAATGTGCCGTTCTTGCTTCACTCTTGGAGACCAAGAGGAAGGAGAAGCGTGCTAAGGGATGATGGTTACACTACACAAGAATCATGTCAATAAGAGGCAAGTTGATTGCGTTTCGTAATTACCTTTCAAGTAATGTCTTAGTGTAAGTGTAGCTGTTTTGAAATTATTTGAAAAGCTCTTATTTTGTTCTTGAACCTCTAATTTGTGAAGTTCTGTTTTTAAGGTTATATGTTTCTGCTGTTTTTGTCAAAGAATCAAATCAGATAATTTGTCCTTGTGGAAAAGGGTTTCGAAGAGCGAAGACGACTTGTTTAAACATCAAAAGAATAAGATAATTTGTCCTTGTGGAATAGGGTTTCGAAGAGCAAAGAGGACTTGTTTAAACATCAAAATCCTGATTATGATACAATTCATCAAATGACTAGGATTATTAGGCTACACTAATACCATTTTAGTAGTAATTGTAAAAAATATTGTAAACACAATTTATAAATCTTGTATGCTTTTTACTATGTCAGTGCCATATTTTCGCTACGGAAGTTAATATGCAAAGGACATTTATTCAGGTGTTTTTATAACAATGATACTCTATCATTTATGTGGAATTTGTAAGAATTTAAAGAATGTGTTAAAATTATAAACCTTGTTTCTCGTTCACTAATTGTGAATTGTATTGTCTTTAATTTTATAATTACTTTTAAAAGTAATTTAAAATGATATTGAATTAATTGATTATCTGATATTTTTTTTTACTGACAATTGTTTAAGTTAAGCTGTTTAATCCCCACTTTATGGTGATTTCCTTATTATTATTTTCATTATTTTTGTGTATAAAGATTGCAAAATGTTTGCAGAATCATATTGAATTCAAATAAGTAACTGGAGTATAATCAAATAAAACACGGGCTTTTACTTCCTCCATTCATGGTTTCTTCCTAGGAAAAGTGTAAATTATCCATGGGGTCAGGAGTTTAATACAATCCATAATCCATATATCCATTCCACACAAATATGGGAATCGATTCCAAATCCTCTCAGCTTTTGCATGGATACTATTGTCTAACAAATAACTGCACCTAAAAGTAATATGTACTAAAAGATTATGATTTCTATGAAATGTTCCAGGTGTTATATTATATATTTTTTTCAGAGCTTATGTTAAGGACCTTGAATTTGGACTTATTTAATATTCATGTCATTGAAAGGATAGTTTGAACTTTATCAAATCTAGAAAGAGCTAATTAAACTACAGTGAGTGTGAATGCATGCAGGCAGCAGTAACTGGAGGAAAGAAACAGAAAAAACTACATTCCACCACATTCTAAAACTTGAAACCCTTTGAAATCGTCTGTTCCTAATGTTAATTGCGTAGCCACAACAATGATGACGTAGAGAAATCAGTGATCGCAATTAATTGCACCTGATGGCAAGTATTATTATTATTATATTAAAATCTTAATATATTATTTAATTATGAATTCTCAAACAGTTTAATATTGTTATTATTACGTATTTATTCATAGTTTATAATCTCATCTACGTTAGTTTTTAATATTTAATTTATTTCTTTATTTTCGAAAGAGTCTTGTTCTATTGTGTATTCAATTTGTATTTGTATGCCATTTTCATTCATTTAATATATTGCTGAATATATATTATTTGTTTGTTGTTAATGTTTAAATCGCTAATAGTTAAAATTTTGATACTTGATGTAAAAACCAATTTAAACTCTAATTTATAAATTAATTATATTTTTATTTATAATATATACTATTTAGATATTCATAATTTTTTTAATTTATAAAATGTATCCAAGTTAGTCAATATTGTAATTAATTAATTTTTAATCTCTAAAATTATCTTATTGAATAAAATATTTATTTATTTTGGTGATTCCAAATATCCTATATGTCAAGAAATAAAAGTATTTGGTGATTTCAAATGTCTTTTTTATATTTATATATATATATATATATATATATATATATATAAGTGTTTTTCATGTTACAATATTTCACTCTTTTTTTGTGGCTGTTATATGGTGCAATGAATGCTTCCAATTTGGCCATATATAGGAATGCTTCAAACCATTGCATAATTTTCGATGAAGTCCAGTGCCTTTAATGCTTTAAGTATCCAAACGTGAGAGTTTGGGACAAATGCTTTTTGAATGAAAATGGTATAATTGAAATTGATTTCAGATTATATTAAACGTATTACTATAATGGTATAAAGTTGCGCATGTGGTTTTCATTTTATACATTAGGATAAGAATATAGGTTTTATATAGTATATTTAGCGTAAAGAACAAAAGATGATGCCTAAACTATATTAAAATATTATACATATAGATATTTATGTAAAGGGAATTGGATGAATGCAATTATAATATTAAATTGATTTCGCACATGTTTTTAAGGTCATAATTACAAATGAGAGATGTATATGTTATATATTTGAACGGTGGTATTGTAAGTTTTTATATGTATATGGTTGAATAATATCGTAGTTTTTTTCTTTCTTTTGAGATGTGTCTTTGTAATACTAAAAACAATATATATATATATATATATATATATATATATATATATATATATATATATATATATATATATGTATGTATGCTGGCGAGAGGAAACGTTGACTCATCTCATTCAACTGTAACATATGCGTTTAGAAAGAGAAAAAAAACGTTGGCTCTTTTCAATTTTACCAAAGTGGATAACATATAGAAAGAAAAAAAAATGTTATGATTGCTTACAAAAGGATAAGTTGTTTTCTAGAAAACTACTTTGAATTCTTTGCAATATTGTATTTCATTAGCAAATCCTATGCAGTGGAAATAAGCTAACTTGTAGCGGTCTCAATGGTAACTATACTTATTAGTTTGCGTAAGGATGAATATTTGTATCCAATAATGTTTGTGGATTCTTATCTACCTATATGGGTTTTATCAAGTGGACTAAAGGGTCTCATCTTTATCATATGCAAGTTTTGGTTCATAATTAAATGGTGTTGCAACTAGACATGTCAAAGTCAGTCAACCTGGCTCATGGGTTGGCTCGTCATGAGCCGGATTGAAAATGAGTGAATTCAACCCGGTTCACATTATGGTGAGGTAGAAATTTTGTAATTCGGTTCAACTCACTATAGATTGGTGAGTTAAGTAGGTTGGTTCACCAACCCACCTAAAAAATTTATTTATTTATTTATTTTTTAGTATTCAAATATTTAAATAAATTTTTAAGTAACCCATGAGATGACAATCATAATAAAATCAAGAACCAATGTTTTGATCATGCTCACCACCAATATATGAAGAATTATTTCCAACAAAGTATCCATACAATCTAAGAAAGCATGACTAATATTACAAATTTTCTGTCATGTTATGCAACAAAATATAAATAAAAAAACTATACATTTTTTTCATGCTAATTTAGAAAAAATTATTTATAAGACGGTTACTTGAGTAATTTATTATAAAGATTATAGTTAAAGATTAAAGTATCAACATATATAACTTGACAATCAAATTAATTAAACATTCAAACTATTCAAATATAATTAAGCAACATTCTAGCATTTAAAAATATGAAATTGTGAACAAAATATAATAGGAGTAGTAAATAATTATTAAAAAAATTAAAAGAAAATTTAAAAAAACTTAAAAAAAATATGTAAAAAAAATATGTTGGTGGGTTAAGTGGGCCAACCCACCTTCAACCCGGCTCGAACCCGTTTAACCCGTGGGTTAAGTGAGCCGGGTTGAGTTCAACCCACTTTTGAAAAAGTTAAATTTTTCTCAACCCAATCCGGCTTGAACCCGTGGTGAGCCGGGTTGACTCACGGGTTAAAACTCATTTTGATATCTCTAGTTGCAAGGTAAGATAGCAATGCATGTGTTCTCTTGTGGATTGGACTAAGTTGTAAGAGAATGCAAATAAATTATTAAAAATTTCTCAATATTTGATAATAATTACATTGTTGAAGAGTTTATATAGTAAGTTGTTGGGAATTGGTTGTCTAATATGGTGTATTCGCTGAGGTAGAACTAAGATGTTAGTATTAAAGGAGGAAGATAATAGTATGGTATCACAACTTTGGGTGCTACAGTCGCATGTGCATTGACCTCCAAGAGGACTTTTTTATCACCTTATTATATTAATTAATTCATTCATCATTTCTTATTGGATCTTTAAAAATGAATCTCATCTCTATGACCAAGATGTTTCTTAGAACTATAAAGTTCTCAATAGCATCAACATACTCTTTTCGATTGACAGAAGGGCAACATACTAGTTATTTTTTGGATTTTAAAGTTGTCACCTTCTGCTCCTTAGAGCATTATCTACATGGACAATGCCTTCAAAATCTTGACATCATCTTTTTTGTTCATGGGAAATGGATACAGTGACTTAAAATGGGAAAAGTCACGTGACTTTGTACTTAATAGGGGATGATCAATGGATTATTTTTTAACTGTTTTTTTTTTTAATATTGAATAAAACATATTTTGATAACATTAAAGTTATGTGATTTTTTCCGCTCAAAAGTCACGGGATATGTCCCCATGTTCATGTGTCTTTAAATTAATATGTAGTATTCTATAAGACATAAGATCGAAGTGTTAGGTTTTTAAGGGAACTCAATCAGAGCTATTTAACTATAAAGACTCCTATTATATTATTCTTATGGATCCTCTGGCATCCTTGAATAAAGTCTTCTCCCTTGTAGTGTTGTGAGAGAAAAAAATCTTTGGTGAATTGGTCAACTATTCATAGGTCGTGGTTGTTACTAGTAGAGGAAGTTAAAGAAACAATTTTAGAGGAGGCAATATGTCTCAAAATAGGAGAAACTATGGTTGGGGTAACACAACACAAGTGTGTAGCCATTGAGGGAAACTATTTGAGCTATTTAGTAGCAATTCCCTACCTCCACCACTAATTTTTTGGAGAGAAAATTGTGATCCATGAATTGCAAAATGAGAACTTATTTGAGAGCTCAAATTTTGTAAGAAAAATGGAGGAAAAAGAATGGAATCCAGATCCTTTATCCAATAACCCAACAATGGCTCAAATAACACTTCATAATGAAGAAGTGTCAAAAGAAGGCAAAGCAATCATACATTCAATACATGATGTTTTTATCAATTTCTTGAATCTTGGGACAACTTGGGACATGCTCATTGAGGAGTTTCGAAGTAGCAAAAGAACAAGGAGGATAGAGGTGTTAAATCTGAGAAAAGAATTTGAAGAAATTAAGATGAATGAGTCCGAGTGAAGGAGTTTTCTGAAACACTTTCCAAAGTGATTATTCAAATGGACGCGTAAAGGGTTAAGGAAAAATTTTGGTGTGTCTTCTAGATAGATTTTCATCTAAAATATCCTATTTCGAAGAAAGAAAATAAGGAAAATATCAAAGAATGGAAGAAAATGTTGAAGATTCTGGTTAACACAAAGTTAAACCTCAAGGCCATAATAGCTTTTAAAAACATGCTTCGGTGGGAAAATGCAAAGAAAAAAAAAGGAAAGAAGTTAACAATAGCTTTTAAAAAACATGCCTCGGTGGGAAGAAATGCAAAGAAAAAAGGAAAGAAGTTAACAACAAATGAGGAAGTTGGAAAGATAAGTTTTGACCTTGCTATCATTGTAGAAAGACAAACTGCACAAAAAATTGTTGTTGGTACAGGTCTGGAGTGAAATTTAGAGCTTGCAACCAACTTGTTCATATAGAAAAAATTTGTAAAAATTACAGAAAACAATAAGGACAATAAACTTCACTTGCTGAGCACCAAGAACAAATTGTGCAGTAGCTGATCATTGCTTCTTTTTATTATGCAATTAGTAGCAAATAAGTTTGGCTAATAGGTAATGGGTGTACCAATTGTGACTTATGATGATGGTTTCTTCAAGGAACTTGATCAGCCATACCTCTCTAAAGTCAGTGTTGGTAATGGAGAAAATGTTGTGTTAAAGACAAATGATTGGTTATTATAGAAACACCTTAAGGTAAATAAACTTCAAATATTTTATTTGTGTCTAAGCCAATGTCTTTTGAGTGTGGGACAAATGCTTGAAAGGAATTATGTTTTGCATTTTAAAAATATGAGATGCACATATTTAATTCTTATGGATGTGATGTCTATTAAAATGAGAGAGAAGCATTTCTTTATAATGGAAACAAATTATTGCGCAATTTTCCAAACAAAGTAGATGAGTCTGTCTTGCGGCATAAGAGGTTTAATTATTTTAATTACTAAACATCAAGTTAATGAAGTATAATAATTTAGTGTAAAATATGTTTTTTATTCAAGAACTTGATAATGTGTGTTATGTATATTGATACGGAAAGCAAGTAAATTGTCATTTTCTATTGAAGCAAGCTGGAGAACTACTTCAAAATTACAACTTATACCGATGTATGTGTGTGACTTAATGAGCACATTATCTTTAAATGAAAATAGATACTTTTTGTTGTTTGTAGATGACTTTATAAGGATGAGTTCAATATTTTTTTCTAAAGCAAAAGTCAGAGGTGTTTGTTGTCAAATTCAAGAAAAGAGATCATTAAAGATGATTGATTTAGCTAAAATGCAAAATAGGCTTCATATGCTACTACTACTATTAATTTCACTAACAATGACCTTGAATTTTTTTTTTTGGTATTTTCAATTAGAACATGTTTCAAATAAGTGTATTGATGTCAAGAGTTTTTTTTTTTTTTTTTTAAATACGATAAGTCATATGTTTGTCATTATGTAAACCAAAAGAGAGTTGTTTTTCTTATTAGTGCACCAAAATATAAAGAATGCTTTTATCTTATCTATATTTATCTCTAGGATCATATTCAATACCATTTATTTATGCTTGTAACTATGGTGTAACCATAGTTGATAATCACTCAAGATCATAGACCTTTTATTTTAAAACAACAATAAAAAAACTAAATTTGAAATTTCTACAAAATAATAAGGAGTGATAATGAGATCTTCACATGACAAAATACTTCTCAACAAAACAACGTATTTTAAGGGAAAATATGATCATTTATTGAATGTAACTTGGCATAATCTAATTTGCCAAAAAAATTATAGTGATATGTTGTAAAACGTGTTGCTCATGTAGTAAACATGCTTCTCACGCAAGTTCTAAACTATTTGTCTTCACATGAAGTGTTATACAAGAATAGAATCGAGTTTTAATGTTTTACATTAAATTAACTTTATTTCTCCAAATTGTTAGATGAGAGATCAAACCCACAATCTTCCCCTCTTTTCCTTCCCTTCTAATTATTATGCCACCTTATATTCATGATCAAAATTATTTTATCGGTTAAAAACCCATCACAATAAGATATTGTGTTTTATCAAAACCTAAATGGCAATAGTAACAATGATCATGAAAATAAACTTGAATTAACCACACACAGAAAATTCTTTGAGAAGTAATCGCGCATTAACTATAATCCCTTATAATTTTATGAAATCTTATTATTTTGATTACATATTATGATATACGTGTTCATTTACTGATAAATAAAGAAGATAATTTTTAAATAATTAATGATAAAATAAATTTAACGAGGTTGTAATATTATCGTTTTAAAAATTTAATAAAATCAACTAAATTAATTAGTTCTGTTAGAAGTTTTTTACATCAAAGACGTATGAAATATGATCTTATACGTAAAAGGAATAGTATATATATATATATATATATATATATATATATATATATAAAAAATCTTAAAACACAAATGATACAAATATAATAAAATACTGAGAATACTGCTGCTCTTTATTAATTTAATGTAACTTAATTTAAATATACTTAGAAAATAACATATTAAAATATCAGATTTTATGATTCTAGCCACTGAACTGATAGCTTAGTTAAAAAATATATAGGATGTTAATCCACTAACAACTAATAAAATAAAACAAAATTTGACTAATTTAAAACTAAAACAAATTTAAAAATTTCTTTAAAATATACAAGATCCATAGCCACGTTCTCAATTACTCTCGAGCTTCATAAATAGCACACATGTGATCACTTGGGACTTATTCATCATGAAATCCCAAGCTTTTTATAGTATCTATTATAATTTCGTTTTAAAATATATATTGTTACTGTTATATCTATTTCATAATATCTATTTTAAAACATGAAATTATATTATAAATGCTAAAATTTTATTAGAGACTTTTAAAGTTTAATACACGCATAAATTTGTATATCTTTACTAGTGCGTAAATACTGTATGTTCAACGATGCTAACTATTGACGGTTTCAACACACCCGTTATGAAAAAAAGGTGGTGGTTTTTTTTGTAAATAAGTGTACAAAATCAACGATGATTTTACCTCAAATCGTCATTATTGGCCATCCCAAAGAGAACAATGACAGCCCTCTTAACTAACCATCGTTGTTGTTTATCATAACCATGACGATGGTCTCCAAAATCGTCGTGGATGTGCTTGGTGTGTGATAACCACAACGGTGGTCTCCAGAACCGTCGTGGATGAGCTTATCGAGGGTTAAAAAAATAACCATTTTCAGTGTTCCTCTTCGCGCCCACTCTTCTCTCTAACAGTCTCCCGCTGCACCTTCGTTCCGTCTGTGCCAGCCACTGCGATCACCGCTAGTCACTGCTGCTGCTTGGGTAGGGATGGCAACGGGACAGGATGGGTACGGGTATCATGATCCTATCCCCATCCCCATAATAAAAATTCATCCTCATCCTCATCCCTAAACCCAACGTATATACAATTTTTGACCCATCCTCATCCCCATCGGGTAACAATATTCTTATACCCATACACATTTTTGTTACTGTTCCAAATATCAATTAAATAATTTTTATAAAAAATTTTAAAAATCACACCAACAGAATCATGATACTATCAAAATATTCAAAATTAAAATAACATACTCTTTTTTTCTTTTCATGATGTCAAATATTAAGAAAAATATTATAGTAGTATAAATCTCAGATTAAAGTATCAAATAACAACTAGAGAAAATTCAACTAATTATATAAAAGGAAAAACATGTATAATTAAGATTGTGATAAAAAGAAAAGTACCTTGAAGATTTGCTTAAACTTAAAGAACAAGCCAAACAATTAAAAGAGAGCAAAAAAAAAAGTGAATAGCCAAAATAACAAAAAGAAGAGTTACAAAATAAGAGTCAAACATTCTCATGAATATATATATATATATATATATATATATATATATATATATATATATATATATATATATATATTGTCAACACCCAATTTCGTCCGGATAAATAAATTTATTTTTTTAAAAAAATATAAAAAATAAAATAAAATAAAGTTTTTTAGTTAATGGAAAATAAAAAAAATGTGAAACAAAATTTTCTTCAAAAATTTTCAAACTTTAATTTAAAAAAAAAAGAGATGAAAAAAAAAGGAAAAAAAAAAGGAAGATCCAATTTGTTATTTATTATCACACTCCGTCTTATGAGCCCAACAACTCAACATATCTTCTACCACCTTTGTTTTGATAGAGAAATTAGTGATATTATTCTAATACTTAAAAGTAATATCTCTTCATATAATTAGAATCAATATTAATGATCTTGATTGATTTTGTGCTCTGATTTGCTATGATTCGATCTCTATAATGTGCTGCTAGCATGACCAATTCCTTTCTTATATTGTTTATTACAATTAAGGCTAAGATTGCATTGATATTGCAAGGTGTGAGTATAAATACGCACTCTGAGACAAAAAAAAAGATATTCTCTACACTTCTCTAATTCTTTCCCATCACCACTCCCACATACACACCTCCTCTTTCATCTCTCTTTAAAACAAAACATATTGAAGGAGGTAAAAGAATAGAAGATTCTCTATACTCTTTCTTTCTCTCTCATTACCACACATACAGACGCATCTCATTTTTATCTCTCTTGAAAAAATAAACATAAAAATATTATAAAAAGAGACAAGAAAAAAAAAGAAAAGACAGAAGGTATGTCATTGTTAGTTTCTTTTTCTTTTGATTTTTTTTTAATTTTCATTATTTTGTTTAAATCATAAAAAAAAATCATATTTCTTTGGTGTTTGCTTGACCGCTCGCATTACATGACACTCATTTTAGACTTTCGTTCTTTTTCTTTTTTTTTAAAAAATATATACCAATCTAAGAATAAAAAAAATAGTTTTCTTTGTTTATTTTTTAATATCTATGTGGTTGCTCACGTCGTAGCGACATCGACATTCACTTCTAAATAACTTTAAAAGAATATGAAAAATTATAAGAGTTTAAAGAGATAAAAAAATTATTTTTATTGTCGGTCCGGTTGCTCGCGTCGCATGACACAAATAATAAAATAATACTAAAACTTTGAATGAAATTTTTTTCAAAATTACTAAAAAAAATTAAATCATTCTTCAAATATTTTTCCAAATAGCTTTCTCAAGAAGAACTACGTAACCCTGATTCTCCATTCACATGGAGATACGTAAGAGCGAGGATTAATCCTCGTCGGGCCCAAAAAACAAAAAAAATGTTTTTATTTCTTTTGTACATCCTTTTATATTATTTTTTGGAAAAAATATATATTTTGAAAAATCACATAACTTTTGCACATTTAATTAAAGGTATCGTCTTAGGACGGGCGTTGTGGGGTGTTAATACCTTCCCCACGCATAATCGACTCCCGGATCCAAAATCTGGTTTTTCGCAGACCTTGCTCTTTTTTATGGTTTTCCTAAAATAACTATGGTGGCGACTCCAAACTCTATTTTTACAAATTTTTATTTTTGGTTCATTGTCCCGTCGCGATTTCGGTTGCGATATATATATATATATATATATATATATATATATATATATATATATATTATATTAATTAGATTATCTAATAAATTATAGATATTTTAGTAATTTAAGCTTGGACAAGTATTTGGGCGAGGATATGTATATTTTCATACATATCCTCATCCCCAGTTGAAAACTTCGGATATTACCCATATCCATACTCATACCTAGTCAATGCCAGAATTTCCCGTCAAAACAGAGACGGGTTCAGGTGATACCCACGGACACGGGTTTATTTGCCATCTCTATGCTTGTGTTCTGCTGCGACGTCCACCATGTTGCTACCATCGCACCGTGTCCCTACTATCGTTGTCGCCGCTTCACTATAGTTGCTGCCACCGCTGCCATTGCGTCCTGCTGCGAGGTTTGCTGACATTGCTGCTTGGGTTGCGCTGTCACTGCGCCACTGCCACTGTGTCATTGCTGTTGTGACTACGTCGTTGTTGGGAAGTTTGCCACCATGTCGCTGTTGGTTCTTCGAAGCCGCTACAACCACACCGTTTCTACCCTTGCGAAGTCTCCATCGTTGTTGTCATTGCGTCGTAATTGCTACCACCGCACATCCCTTGTCGCTACCAATTGAATGAGAGCAGCCCAAAGTAGTGCTAATTGTATCATCTTCTTCTCCCTCGAAACATCGTGGTTGTGGACTACTAGGTAAATGTATTTCTTTTTAATTAGTTTTTTAATATTATAATTATTAATGTTTGAGTATTTGTTGAATTCTTATGGTATATGCGTATTCTCAAACGAGTTGGGATTGAGTCCGGTGGTGTCCGACCCTCGGCAATGCGTTGAGATTGAGTCTGGAGGTATCCGACCCCAGACACTTATTACTTTTATGTATTGTAAAATTCTTTCTCGTTACAGAACAATGATGGATGTAAGACCCAAGAAATTTAATTAATTAAATAATTAATTAATTAATAAATGCGGGTAATGGGAACCCTTATAGTAATTAATACGGGCTTTTATGATGTGGAATAGTACTAGCTCAAATGCTTGAGAGTACTCCTTTATTATTAAAGGACTTGGGTTTGAGTCCTATGTTTGCCATTTATTCTTTATTTTAATTATTTGTTATTTTAATAATAATGTGCTTGAACGTGATGAGTGATACACTAGTGCAGGGAAGGGAAATGACAGCGGTTATTTTCAGCTTTTGGCTTCGGGTCTGCAACCGCTGCATATACGACCGAGGTAAAAAGCCAGTAGTTTATGCCTCGGTTATAACCCGAGGCATATAAAATATTTACTGCCTCGGTTTCCGCCCAACCGAGGCCTAATGCGTACCAGAAATTCAAAAAATAAAAAAAATTTAATATACTTTCTGCCTCGGGTCTGTTTTGACCGCGACAGAAAGTGAACTTTACTGCCTCGGTTCTAGTCTAACCGAGGCATATGGCCATTTAAAAAAAAAATTAAAAATTCGAATGATCTTCTGCTTCGGTTTTGGTTACAACCGAGGCATAAAGCTATTTTTTTTTTAAATTCTAGTCCTATTTCATTCAAATCTAGCACATTTAACCTGCAAATTTTGAACCAGAAATACAAACCCAGCCAGAAACAATAT
>Ga0214542_1006880_pt1 | contig 20301 bp, 10 predicted proteins | sample CNSS1metaG_FD_160096 | JGI IMG/M metagenome (GOLD analysis project Ga0214542, IMG submission 160096) | Root nodule microbial communities from cowpea collected in UCLA plant growth center, Los Angeles, California, USA - CNSS1 | ecosystem: Host-associated > Plants > Roots > Nodule | place: USA...
TTTCGGTCGTTTATCTTTTTTTTTTTTTTGCTAGCTCCAGCGATAATTGCTCTGTTTCTCCTCTACTTTGCTTGCGTTCTTAATGCTTTATTTGACTCCAGTTTTTGGTGATAAACTTTGTGTTTTTTTTTTCTATTGTATTTGGCGTCGTTAGGGATTTTGCTCGAAAGCAGAATTTGTTGCTCTTTGTTCTATTATTATTATTATTATTATTATTATTATTATTATTATTATTATTATTATTATTATTATTGAACATTTGCTTTATTTGAGAACTTTCCAAAATGAAAGGAGTCAAATCGTTGAATGTTATCTTGTATTGTTTCGGTTCTTCCTTGTTCCTTTTTATGAACATGTATTATTCCATCATTCCTCATCAAGAAGATCTAAAATGTTTATTTTATTTTTTTTATTTTTTAGAATAGATAATGAACAAAACTTACAGAGTTTCACAGGTGTTTTTCCATCAAAATTAGAGTTTCACTTCAGGAATTTGTATAATAAAAGATAATTAAATGCGAACATAGATTACTTCTGGAATTTTTATGATAAAAGATTGATTAAATGTCAACATGGATTGGCAAAGTGAAACTTCCATTTTTATTGGAGAACACGAGGCTAGTTTACTACGATATCCTCTATAGAAACTACCTTACAAAGTCATACTATGCGATTTCTGATTAATTCATAGAGTCAAATTTTATGCCTATTAAACTTTGCTTTTCCTGTTAATAGGGATCTATGCGCTTGCTTTTTCTGTGGGTTTTGCCATGTTTCCTTCTGAAGACCGCTCGAGAAATCATTCGCATTTTCTATGTGCAACATGGGTCCTGGTGGCTTTCATTCGCTATTCTATCAGCTTTGATTATATCCTGGACTTATATGAGTACAATTTCTCTGTCAGCCTGCATTTTATTTCACTTGGTCTGCAGTTTGCAAGTGATTCATTTTGATGATTATGGGAAGCTCTTGCAAAGGGAAAGTGATGTTTTAGTTTTTATGGAAGAGCACATTCGGTTGCGTTATCATCTCTCCAAGATAAGTCATAGGTTCAGAATCTATCTGCTTCTGGAGTTCTTGGTTGTCACAGCTAGCCAGGTTGTGACGCTTTTGCAGGTCACTGGTTATGGTGAAATGCTTACATTCATTAATGGTGGAGACTTTGCTGTAAGTTCTGGTTATGGTGAAATGCTTACATTCATTAATCAAAGTGTTTATGCATTTAGATTTTATGAACTAGTTTCTTTCATTTTACCAATCATTTTGTTCTGTTTATTTATTTATTAATTTTTTTCTTTTTTCTTTCAGGTATCCACACTTGTTCAGGTGGTGGGCATCATCATTTGTTTGCATGCCGCTACAAGAATTTCTCATAGAGCTCAAGGCATTGTTTCCCATGCAAGCAGGTGGCATGCAATGCTAACATGCACATCTTCTGATGCACCACAATTGAGGAGCTCTGCTAGTGCTGGGAGCTTGGAGGCTGCAAACCATTTAAATGCTATACATGTAGACTATTCTGAAAGTGATCTAGAGTCAATGGATTATGCTGGAATGTTTTCGAATACCCAATGGGCTTCTTATGTGTCTTCACATCACAAGAGACAAGCTTTTGGTATGTATTTACTGTCTGTAAACAGATCAATTTTATATTTTTTCTCGTTCGTGATAAAAATAAAATGTTTATAAAAACATCATATTATCATATATGCTTTTGGTGCTTTCTTATAATTTCATCTTACACGGGGACATAAAATAATCTGATAATGTTACACAAAATGCTGTGAAGGGTATAGGTCTGTTGCAAGGCCAAATTGAGATGAAATAATACTTCAAGGACAGATTATTGAAATTAGAACTAGGATCCAAGGAAAATTTATGTTAAAGTGTAGTTTTCTGGTTTTATAAAGTTTTGTGATTAATATAGTGTGAAAGCTGTGTTTATCTTGTACATCAAGGCATACCGAAAACATTTGGTCTAGTGAAAGGGGTATCTGACATTGTCTAAGAGAAGGAAAAACGTATCTCTGCTAATTTTCTCTAAAGGTTATATCTGATCGATAATCATTTGCGTTATTATCTCTTGTGGTCATGAACCAATATTAGCTTAAAATGGCTGCCTACAGCAGGCTATGCAAACATTTATTATGATACATCTGATTAGATTAGCAAATCAGCTATTTTAGAATCATCTCCCATATGTAATATGCAATAAACTTGCCATCTCTAGAAAATATTGAAAGACTAAGCTTGTTATGGATGAAGCATTTTAACAATTCTAAAAAATTGAAATGTATTGCATTTGAATTCTTTGTAATTGAATTCCTTTCATTTTCTAGTTTTCTAAATAATTTATTTGGATAGAGTAATTGAAATATCTTACATTTCAATTTTTTGTTTGGATAAAATAATTGAATTTCTCTTATGAGATAAACTTTTATTTTAACAATATTTATTTTAATAAATAAAAATTTGAAATTAAATTTAAAAAATATATTAGTTAACTTAAAATATTTAAATTCGATCAAATCTAACAGATCTGGTTTGATTGAATTTCGTCAAATTTCGTACAAGGCCAATTACATTGCATCTAGCCAATTTTGGCTAGGGAAGACTCAATCGAATTGGGCCTAATTTTGGCCGGGGTTGACTCGCCGAATTTTAGCTAGGGTTGGCTCTAGCCGAATTTCGATGGAGTTTGCTCTTGCCAAATTCGGTCGAGTTGGCCCTTTCCAAATATTTGGTCAAACTGGGCCAAGTCGGCTCCAACCGAAATTTGGCCAAGGCTGTCCGAACAAAATTTTGACCAAGTCGGCATTGACGAAACTTGACCGAATTTGACCGAGTCAGTGCTGGTTGATTATTGGTTGATGGTTGAGTCGATCCTGACCAATGAGGTATTCCACAACTTGTGGAATTCCAATTTTCTTATTTTTTTGAGTGAATTTCAAATTTTATTATTTTAGTTATTTGAAATAGCTTCTTAAAATTCTTCAATTTCAATTTCATTTTAATTTCTTCATCCAAACAAGTCATTTTACTTCAAAGAAATTCAAATTCTCCAAATAAATGAATTAGTCTCTTAAATTGCTCATCCAAATACACCATAAAGGTTCAATTTGCATATGTGGATTACTATTACTAGGCCATTCCGTTGTCCTCATAATGATTACCACTTAAATCACTATTTTTCATTTTGAGATTAGTGTACTAATTTCCTGGTTCGTATGTGCATGACTTTATTTAATACCAATATCTTGGCAACATACTAATCACACGCACAACTTGTATATAACTGCTTTTGTAATTTATTTTCAAGTTGAGAAATCTTGTTCTTTCTGGTTTCAAAACTGGAACCTGAGCTATGAGCTTGTTTTGTGTCCACCAGGAGGATTTCATGCTTATTGTTTTCTTCAAATATGCAGTGATGTATTTGCAGACAAATCCAGGAGGAATAACAATATTTGGATGGACAGTGGATCGGTCTCTAGTGAACACGATTTTTTTCCTTGAATTAAGTCTGGTTACCTTTGTTCTCGGTCAGACGCTAATCTAAGGATCAAATTTGCAACTGACCAAAAAAGCCTTTCGTTTTAGGTCTTTGAGGTTATGATTTTCATTTTGATTGAAAGCCCATTATTCTTCCTGGGAACCAAGGATACTGAATTTATATGCTGTGCCAGGAGAACTTATTACATGATCTGAGATACCAGTTTCAAATGATCACCATGTAGCAAAAAACATGAGTTTTTAACTCTCGTAAATTGACAAACTCGGTTACACATCACATGGAGATTATCTGGGACTATTGACGCTTGGAGCTTCTAATAATTACTTCTGTTTCAGAATGTTGCATGCACACGGCAAAGAAGCAGACCCGTGATCATGAGATTTGTGGTCTCGCTGTCAAATATGCCCTTTGGCCTCTTACCCAATTCCCAGCAACGAAATTTCATCTCCAAATTATGTTCGTGATTCTTATTCCTCCCTTACGCCTTTGTTGATCTTGTAACTTATTTGCGGTTTTCAACATACTTGGGCTCATCGAAGCAGTCTTTCTCATTGTTTTGATTCTTATAACTATAGGTGTGCCCCATCTCATTTGAAATGGAAGGATCATATTTGTAGAAGAGTCTCCCCCTTCTCTGGACATTTGTGGCTCTTATAAGTGCGTTCTTTTGGTTGAATGCGTGTAACTGTTGTGTTGAAGTCTTGGTGGACAGTGATATTACTAACCGAGTAATGATGCTTGAAAATTCTGATTTAGTTAGTTTACAGTATTTTTTTTATTATTGTTTGAGATATTGTTAGGGCGATTTATATCATGTAATGGACAATATATTGAATTGACCAGGTGCCGATCAGCTTGTAAGATGTTTGTAGCAAACGAACCTTTATCCATACTTCATCTTACAAATAGATTGCGTTAAGTGAGGAAAAATTATGTTTGCCTGATTCGGAAAGACCACCGTCTTCCATTTTCCTCACGAGAGTTAATTTCTTTTTAACTGAGCAAATTTCACTCGTTTTTTATTTAATAATCGGTAATCGTTTGCAAATTGAGATTTTGTTTTAACCTTTAAAATTATGGATTTTAATTTATATAAAATGAGTAAATTTGAAATTGACCTTTCTATTTTTTTATTTTATTTTAAATACTCCAAATTTGAAAATATTTTCGGATGCATCAAACAAGTAAACATTGTTTAGAATGGTCAGTTGATCTTTTAAGCATATAAACTGTTAGCAAGTGTTACGTAATGGTACCAAAAATAAATTTTAACTTTTAAAAGAATGAAAACTAAAATTTTTATAGGAATTATAATTAATCTCACTAATTTGCAGTAATGAAAATCATTTTAAAACCCAAATTGTTCAATAGCTTATCGGGAATTTGATATATGTAGACGAATTCTTATATTTCTGAAAAAAAAAAAAGATACTTTTTCATTACCAACAGAACATTTTTTAAAAGTTCATTTATATAGACACACACAAAAAGAGATAGATTGAATTCATTAAGCACATACAACAAACGAGATATAATATCCTACCAAAACAAGTTCCCTATCTAACAAAACCATAAAGTCCTATTTTATTGGCAATGCAAGATCCATACATATGAAAGTTATATTCCGAACACTCGTCAAATGATCAACTTGGTAGACATAGAATTTCAGTGTTCACGGTTATCTCTAAATCTATTACTTGTTCCAAAAATGTACTGATTGGGGTGTCCAATTACATCATCATGAATCAATAATCATTGAGTTGTGTCACACGAGCAACACATTGTTCCTTTCACGATCTTGATAAATATTACATGATAGTTGTGAAACACACATAAAAGGAAGAATTGAATTGTATAGTTAATTTTTTTTTTGCAATTTTCACAAAATTAATATTTAATTAAGATAGTCGGATGCAATTTTAAGTAGATATACCATGAGGACTATGGAAAAGTTGAGAGTAGAATTAGACAAGTTAGCAATATACATTCGGTGCAAATACACATAGTAGACGATATATGTACTTGCATAAGAGTATATGAAGTGTTGTTTTGAAAGGGTAGATGAGTGTATAGTTTAAGCTAGTTTGACGAAGTGTTTAATAGTTTAATTATAGGTACTAAGTTAGAATATGGTATTAGATGAAAGGTGTAATCACACTCGGTAGACACTAATTGCAATTACACAGAGTAGACGAAAGGTGTAAATTTCATGAGTAAGATGCCAAGTCTAGTTTGCACAAAGTAGACGATATGTGTAAATAACATAGAGCAAACGATAGGTGTAATTTACACTAATCACACGAAGGAATATACATTGAGCTTTGTACGAGGTGTCATGTTGAGTAAGTAGTGCACATTAGTAATCGTGTAGGTGTTTAAGTTGATGTGTAGTGGTGTTAATGAAGTGGGTGAGTCAAAAAGGTTGGACAAGTGTTTATGAGAGAGAATTAGGAAGCTTAATACATATAACTTGGTGCTTAATTCATTTTTTGATAATCAAAGCTTAAGCTAATTGAAGAATAAAAGTTAGTCATTGAGTTGCATTGTTAAGCAATGTGTACTTCTCTTTAAAACTCTTGTTCTCTCACTTCTCTCTAGGAGTTTGGGTGATATGCTCATTTGATTAAAGATCAGAGAGCAACTCTATGTGGGTGGTGAGAAGATTTTTCCACATCACCAATTAGACATTGATCTAGGGTAAGCCAACTTGAATCTTTCTCTGTTTACTCAATTTGGTGAAATGCTTGCATGTTGTGTTCTTGAGGTTGAAACAAGTCTTTGTAAGTTAGATGCCTTATTAGTATGATCAGATCTTTAGTCTAATTTGTTTCTCTTTGTGGAGCAATTTGTGTCTTGTGATCGAGAGAGTTTGCTTGTAGTACATGGAGAAAAAGTTTAGCTCAAGTAAGGGAAGCTAATAATGTCCTTTATTGTTTGAAAATGATGTTTCGATGGTGTGATGATATGATTCATATTTGTTGTTTGAATGATTGTAATCATATCTTTTGTGATGCGTTGATAATAATGCATGTTGATGTATGCTTGAATGTCTTAGTGTGATATTGCTTATTGTTAACCAGTGGTGAACTTTGGGTGGTTCTTTTAAATCTGTTGTGGAGGGATTTTTGTAAGGGAATATCATAGTAGGTTATTTGTGAGTACAACAATGTAGTTATCTTATCTATTCAAGGATAACATGAATGATATAGACAAGTCCAAAACATTAGGATAAGTGAGTTTACCTTGTGTTTGGATTAAACATTTCAACAATGCTGAGAAATTGAAATGCATTGTATTTGAATTGCCTACAATTAAATTTCCTTCGTTTTCTAAATAACTTGTTTGGATAAAAAAATTAAAATACCTTACATTTCAATTTCTTGTTTGGATAAAATAATTGAATTTCTCTTGAGATAGAATTTCATTTTAACAACATTTATTTTAGGCTTAATTATGTTTTGAGTTCATGATAAATTTGGACCGGTCGGGCTCGTCTAGGTCGTCGGGCCGGTCGAGCCTGACTAGGTCATCAGGTCGGTCAGGTTTTTCAGGTTGGTGGGGTTGCCTGACACGTCTGGGTCGTTAGGCCCGCCCGACCCGTTGATGTCGTCGGGTCATCCTGGTCCATTTGGGTCGTTGGACCAGCTCGATACATTTTAGTTGTCGGGCCCACTCGGGCGGTGTGAGTTTTCGGGCTTGACTGACCTGTTTGAGTTGTCAAGCTCGCCCGACCCGTATTTGTCATCAGGTCACCCTAGTCTGTTTGGGTCGTCGGGCCCGCCTGACCTGTCTAGGTTGTTGGGCCTGCTCGACCCGTTTGTGTCGTTAGGTTGGTCTGATCCGTCTGGATCGTCTAGTCAGCTCAATCTGTCATGGTTGTCGGATTTGTCGGGTCCATTTGTGTTGAGTGATAAGAATTTCAAATTCCACCTTTTTTTAAAGTATTTGAATTTCTTCTAATTTAGCTAATTGAAATACTTCAAAAAAATGCATGCATTTTAAATGCTTTTTAATTTCTCCATCCAAACAAAGCATTTCTTTACAAAGAATGTCAAATTCTCCAAATAAATGAATCACCCTCTTGAATTGCCTCAACCAAACACACCATTAAGGTTATTTGATTCAAGGATTTTGGGTAAGTCAATAATGTCAAACTAGTACGCTTATCAAGTGTTGAGAGTGAATAAAAGAGTGCCCACTAGACAATTAATGGTCAGGTGAGGTACTTGCTTGTTAAAGTACCTATCAGATGATAAATCTTGTTAGGCAAGTCAATCATTTGATAAGGTATTTTCTTCCACCCGTCGAGCAAACTAGTCCTTGAAAAATTTACCTTAAGGTAGTCAGGGAATTATTAAGAAATGCAAATTTTGAAGAAGATATCAATATTTTCTACATTGTTCTAGGAGTTGAAGTTATTATGAACCTTAAAGCGATATTAGAAGCCATTGGTTGTGAAAGAATCACCAATATTATTATTTTGGATGGGAGAAGGTGTACAACGATAAAGAAGTTGAGAAAAAGCTGTATAACAAGGAATGTGAGGATGAGGAATTTCCAACCAAAACTTCTTACCAAGACTTCTGCCTTATGGCAAAAATTTGGCAACAAGTGTGCAACAAAGTTGTTCTTCCTACACGGAACTGATCAACAAAGTATTAGGGGCACAAAATTTATACGTCAAATTCCATAAGTTGGAAGATGAAAAATTTGATAGTGTTAATCAGTAAGTGAACTATAAAGCAGTTGTTGATGTCTTCAACAAAAATCAAGCTAATGCAACTAGATATCCCCTGAAGCAGCTACATATGGAACCTCTAGATGTGGAAAGGTTAAGGCTCCATAGGCAGGAAAATTAGAATTCTACGCATAAAGGAATCTTTGAAAGTTTTGAATTGGTTAGAGGAAAGGCTAACACTTTAACCAAAGATCAATTGAAGAAGAAGGGTTGAAGAAAGACAAAGGCTCATCTAAGATAAGGAGACCAAGAAAATGGAAACATAGTACCAAGTATTGAACAAGTGAAGGTTCAAAAATCTGGAACAACTAAGGTCTCTCCTAAAAGGAAACTTCTAAACCCCTACCAAAAGGATGGAGATGTGCATTCGCAATAAGACAAAGAAGACCAAAGTGTTAGTTCCTTCAAAATCCAAAAGAAATTATGAAGAAAGCTCTTCTGATGATGAGCTAGTGCTATTTGCTTGGAAAAAGAATAATTCAAGCACAGCAATTGAGGTATCCTTATCTATAAATTTGTCATACCCACCATCATCCCTTGTCCAAACCACCTATAAATACTATCCTAAATAATATATTATCATAGCTAACACCCTTACCCAAAACTCATATATATAACTCCAACACCCTTGTACAAACTATCTTGACCAATAATTTAGCATGTCCATAGAAGATCAACATTTAGATGAATTAACCTTTATATAGATTGTAAATAATCATATTCTTGACCTGCTTGTACTACTACAAACAGTTATTATCCATCCTAGTCAAAGGTTAATAGATGGAAGACCATGGCCACCACTAAACACAAATCTAATAAACATCAAGCCTAGAACTTGACCACTTCTGAACTTACCACAAAACCTAATGTATAGACTTGAGAAGCCATGCACAGAACCTTACCGACCACCATCTCACACATATGTTTCATATACCATAATAACACACACCACTTGGCATGTACTTGATGTCACCAAACTCAAACCTTCCTCAGATTACTTAATGTAAGTATTGAAATGGTAGGTTTAGCCAAGAAGGGGGGATTGAATTGGCTTTATAAAACTTTTTGAAAACAAAAGACCCATTTTCTTTTAATCAATCAGACCATGAAATCAAAAAGCAAAAGTTACAAGATAGTACACTTTCAACTAATTAAAAATAAAAACAATAGGTTAATAATTTCATACACTATGAATCAACTAATAAGTTCACTCAAACAACATGCTTTCTTAATCAACATTCGTTCCAATCAATATATCTAACTAGATTATGCTACTAGACAACGTCAAAAAACGTGCAAACTTAACAAAGATTGATTTGCTTGGTTTTCTTAAGATTTTAAAGATGAATAAGATAAGGGAAAAAGGATCACACACTTGTTTTTATATTGGTTGGCTTAACCACAGAGCTACATCTAGTTTACCAGGATAACGTGAGTATGATTTTCCACTATTATCAAAAGTTTTACAAAATCACACAAGAGTACACTTTTGAATAAAACACACACCCAGATTTTTGAATCCCACAAAAATCTTAACCTAAACACTATAAGAATCCTACTTACAGACCTAGAATCACAAGAACTACAAACCATGATGGTGGCTCTCCCTAGACAACCAAACACGAGTTCTTCAAGCTTCAACCAAGCCAAAATGCCTCCAAGATCAACCAAGATCTTCAATCTACTGTTGCAATTGTGTGATTCAGAGAGAGAGAGAGAAAGGTTTTCCAGAAGTGTATAATTATTTTTTGCGCTCAAAAAACTTAAAGTTGTGCCTCATCTCTCTAAAAACCAACTTAATAGCTTGGTCGTAAGTTAATTGAACATGTTCATTTGTCCGTACAATATGTTGATTTCACTTGACTTAAGTGAAATCAATCGATTGAAAACCAATTCAACTGATTGAATACATACATACCAAAACTATATGCAACAAGCCTTTTAACTTGTTAAAAACCATTTTAACATATTGAAAAAGACACACCAGGACTGACAAGACATCTAGCCTATGTCATATATCTACGAATATAGTACAACATATTAACTTCATAATCTTCACTTCTTTTCCAAATTTAGCAAACAATAAACTTGATCATCATAGCATCTTCATCAATTCTTCATCAAACCCATGTGAACTTAAACACTTTGCTTCATTAAATCCTTGCACCAAGGTCACTTGTGCTAACACTTAAATCTTCCTAAAGATGTTATTGTACCCCTACCATCTCCAACCTGGAAAAGACTTGTATATACATATCTCATTCGCCCTACAAGACCTTTTTCGTGCCTTAAAGTAGATAAATTAAATGTTGACAACTTAGACAACACAAATAGAAAACTACAATTTTGGGTTGTATTTATTAGGTACCCAAGTTACTTCCTTTATGGTATAAGCTATGCATGTATATTTTCTGACTTAGAAGCTATAGGCAAAAATTTAGTCAACAGTCACAAGTATGGGACATCTCCTGAGCTAAAAGTTGTACCAAACCTAATTTGTCCCAGACTACCTGCCTTGAATCTAAGGAGAAACAAAAAGCCAAAGTGTAACACCCCTTTCGAGATGTCACGTGTATGATTTTCTTTTTCATTTAAAACGTGAAGTACAACCTCTAATACCATCCTATAAGAGAGGAATTTTTCACAATTGTTTTTATATCAAACAACACCTGATAAAAGATTCATCCAAACATCTTTATTCACCAAGATGAAAACATCGTTCATATAATCAATTAACTTAAATCGTTCGATGAGGTTTAACATTAAATCCTTCAAGTGAAAACTCGAAACCACTACACTATTACATATTATTTCAAAAGAACCTTTTCAAAGGTCAAAATAAAACTTTCCAAAGCTTCCACGAACTCCTCACAACTAAGCTTCTCCAGTAGTATCTGCATCAATGTTTACTCTCGTATAACGCAAGTCATACGATCATTGCAAGTGGAAACCACAAATATGCAAGGGTGAGCAAACCATGTATCACATCACATAACAGATATATTAACATATAACTCACGTAGCATATTATAATGTAACATAACTCATTCATAAAAAGAAAATCCACCAACACATGTTCTGAACACCACAACTTGAACTCATCAGAATATTACCACCAAGTAATATTAACAATATGATATTCTCTCATAACTAACCAATATACCTTTCTTGCGCACCAACGCCTCTTGGAAAAGTCCCTTCCCCTGCTTTCCATAGACTTACTAGCAACAACTCCACCCGCTCGACAAAGCCTTGGGTGGAGCACTCTTGCTAAGCTCATGCTAAAGACTTACAAAGGAATGAAACCCCTTTACCTTGACTCGACAAAGTTCTCTAGGTAAAGAATTCATCATGGCTTTACAACTATCAGAGAGTTCATATTGTCTCAATACGTATGCACACACATTCATGCCACATGTCATCACATCATACCATCCCATACATATGTACATATAGTTCACATAATCACATAAGTGTACAAGCATTCATCATACCATGACATACATGCATCACAAAACAATATTCATCCCAAATGAGTGAGTGCCAACACTTAAGTACCTACAATGCCATACAATCAAGACAAGTATTATATATGTTTTAATATGCTAAAATTTGAAGTATACATCTTGTATGCCAAAGTACAAATATGAATATGATGAAAATGTTGAATTATCAATTTATTATCCAACTCCCCAAAGTCTTTGCTTTAATAATTTTGTGAACTTCTTAAAGTTTCCCAATCTTTTGAACATTGAAAGTTTTATCATAAAAATTTAAAAAAAAATTAAAGAAAATAAACGGGTTGGCTCGTAGGCCTGCGGGCCTGCACTTATGTGAGGCGGGCCAGACTTTTCAACCCAGATTTAAAATGCAGGGGCGAGCAAGGTTGGCCCGCATTGTGTGGGCCAAATGCAGGCCAAATCTAAACGGGTCGGACCAACCCGTATTGCCACCCCTAAGCACAACACACAACCATAATTCTTACACCAAAATTCCTAAGAAAATTTATCATCACAAAACCAAAATCATTGTAGTAATGCGTGACATATTTTCAAACTACAAACCTCTTATCGACGATCCAACTGGTCAAACCAAAGAATAACATGTTAATCAACTGTCCAAATTTGAGCTCAATCCAATAGCTAATGAGTCGGGAAAGTCAATTTTACTAAAACTATATAGATAAAAAAATGTAATTGCCTAACGACCAAGGCACTCACCCATCCAAAATACGAAAACCAACATGAAACAACACTATTTTATGAATCTTTAAACCCCTAACTTCCAAATACACCAAATAGCATTGTACCACACTAATCCACACTTAACCATTCACAAAACTTCAAACCATACTTTTCAATCTTTCATTCTAGGTGCATTTAACATTACTGCAACAAAGATTCAACCAACTAATTAAACAACTTGAAGAGAAAATTGCACATAAAAACTTACACTCAATAAGCCATGTTGTTATAGGAATCAATTTCATTTATCATTAAGCACTCGCAACCTCCAATCCCGATTTGCTTTCTTTGCTTCACACCTCAAATGTTCCTAGTAACAACTTAAACTTCCAAAGCCTTTTAATACCAAAAAAATCCATAAAATAGACATAGAATCTCAACCTATCAAAGGTTGGTTGCTGCTCCTACGAAATCAACCAACAATATCCAAAACTGATTCAACTTTACCCAACTAAAACCTCCACATAATAAAATACACTACCTAAAATTTCCGAATTCTTTTTCCCTTTATTTGTAATCTACATAATTGTACCAAAGCTACAAATGTCGAGCCCTTAAAATCTTTAACCTTAAATAACCACAGTTTCTTCTTTGTTATTTTAATACCTATGGCATCACACTTTGAACCAAATAAAATGGCAATCCTCATACATCTATTTTAATAAAATTACTATAACTTAAAATCATCAAACACATATAGAATAACTTACAAAATTATTGCCATTGTAGCCTATCTTAATCTATATTACTACAAAAGAAAATATTTACATTTTACACACCTAAGGTTGCCACAAAACCCAAGGATATACTACAAATACCCAACTGCACCAGAATTTAGTTCACCAATTAAAACTCCCAAACTTTCAAATTGTAGATAATATAATACTCTAAATTATTGTTACAAATCTTAACTTATGAAATCCTAAAGTTTCAATTCACTTCCCAATTTCATCTACCTACGAGTAGATTATCACAGCACCTCAATTCAACTAACTAACTTTCCCATTTTGATATAAATTATACTTTTTAAAAATTAACACTTACCCCGATCTTATCTCATATTCCACAAAACACTAATCTCATACAAGGTGCAGATCTCCTTACTTGGAATTATTGAATTGAGATCACCTTAAATTGCTCTAACCTCTTTTTCTCTCAGTCCAGCGTTGCCTCCACAAATTTCTACAGTCCCTCTTTTCTTTCTTCCCAACTTACATTTTCTTCCTCTCTCTCCCAAGCCCTAAATTCTAATTTTTAACTTAGCTAAAATGATCATTTGCTATGAAAAACAAAAAATAAAAATAAAAATTTAATATCTTGTACTGCATAATTTTCCTTCAATTTCACCTTTTCCTCTCCCACTCAACGTTGAAATTTTTCAGCTCACTTACTCTTCTTAATTTCACTTAATTTTGCATGCATGTGTCACAATTTTACTAAAAAAATACACTATTTCACCCTTTTTGCCCTAGCCCGGATCTGAACTCACAACCCCAATGACTCAAGCAACACTCCAAACCATATCAACCGTTGCAACTTGTCATTCCACATGCATAACAACATTACAATGCATCCACACATTCAATGCATTCAAGAAAAAAAATCGAATATATTCTAAACATGACACATTAAAGGCTAAGTTAGTTTTAGATCATAGGTCATGTTCAAGCATACACCTAGGCACTCCTAACCAATTATAAAACAATATGTAACAAAAATATTTGTTCAAATGCACAAATAAGGAATCAAACCCATGATCATTAATGCCTTGACAAGGCTCTAACCAACTATGGTACTGGACAACTAAACAATGATTGGAGTTGCAACTAGACAACATTCATTATCAATGCCTAACACAAGCAGAATTGCATGAAATTCTAATATCATATCAGAAAAATACAACTACATTCCTAACTATAAATGACATTAGCATGATGCACACAAGTTCCAATAAAAATCATAACACAAGCGCAATTGTAGTGGATATTCATTTCATAGAACCAAAATTCTAAGGTAAATTTAGCTATGATAACAACCCAACCAAAAACTTGTAGCCTTGCATACACTAAAAAATGCAACGTCAACTAATGATTCATGACTCTTTTTCATAATTAGCCATGATTGCAACAAAACTCCCTAGACAGGTTTCAGATTTCATTGCAACAGCTTTAGACCCTTGGACAAATGTTTATATTCAATATACAACAGTAAAAAAAGTCAATTGAAATTCACATTCAGATGATGCAATGCTAATGGAGAAAATATAATAAGAAGAGCAACATTAGCTAAATCTAATTCAATCTAGATGCATGATATTCTATGGTAAGGAATATATAAAATGTAGGAAGAGAAACATGAAAGTTAGAGGACCAGATGAATTATTGATTTAGATGAAACTAATCCTTGGTGTGCAAAAATCATGTATGCAAGCTTGATGTAAGCCCGAGAGATTTAAATAATTAAATAAATAATTATTTAATAAATGCATGTAGTGGGAACCTTTATGAAATTTAATGCGAGGATTATGATGTGAAATAATACTAGTTCAAATGGTTGAGAGTACTTGGTTGTTTTTTATAAAGGGACTTGGGTTTGAGTCCTGTATGTGATTTTAAATTTTTATTGTTTTTAATAATATGCGTGATCATAATGAGTGATAATATAATTTTAGAAGTATAGGAATTATCACGAAATAAGAATTGGTTGAATTGTTTTTGCACTTGAATTACAATTGTTTGGTTGTGTGTTCGAATCTTGGCTTGTACAAAAAAAAAGGTTTGTTTTTGCCAAAATTCTTTTTGGCATGACTATGAAGGAGCAAAAACCTTAGCCGTTAAGGGAAAATGGAAGGGCTGGAAAAACCATCTAGGAATGGTTTTGAAACACAATTAACACCATTTTCAATGCAATCCCCTTTTTTTAGTCATAAAGCCCAATTAAAGTGTAGTTAAGATAAATTTTTGTGGGAGGAGAGGAGAGTTTTGAGACTATCATAGTGTGGGGGCTGTTGAGAGGGCATTTTGGACACCAATTAGAGAAAGTATTATGGATTTGGAGCAAATTTAGATAGGAGACCAAGGCTAGAGCAATTGTGATGAAAGAAGGACTCTAACCTATTCACTTGGAGCAAGGATTTTCCAAGTTAGGGGTGCTGAATTGTGTTTTGTAGAAATTATAGCAAAATGAGAAACCACCACCACCACCACTCATTCTCTCACACAGTCAGAGCCACGCACCACTAGCACGCCTTCACCCACGACTACACCTTCCTCCCATCACTTTTAGCATCAAAGTCGAACACGATCACTGGTGTTGCTGCATCTTTTCCAAGGTGCGTCGTTGACCAAGAGCTCCACCGACGTTACTGCTAGTCCTTCTTCTCCACTAGTGTTCAACCTTCTTTTTCCTCTTTAATGGGTTTTCTGGTTATAGGTGTTTGAGGTGAAGGAGAAAACAGTGATCAGGTGATGGTTGCTGGGGATTTTGGATGAGATAGATGATTTTAGTGAATTAGGGATTTTACGAATTAGGGATGATCTTTTTGTTTCTAGTTTCTGATTTTATTGGGGATGAGTGTGAATTGGGTTTCTGGTGTTTCTCGTTGCAATTCATCTTCAGCATTGATTTTTTTTAATCTATCATTTTTTCAAGTCTAGAGAAATCATGTAAAAAATTGATCAAGTAATTCCTTATCAAGAGAAATCATGAGATCATGATAGAGCGTTGCAATTCAAGTTCTCAACAACTACCAAATGCAATATCCATATAAAGGATGCAAAGTCATACAAGAATATTAACGAAGATTTTTCAAAAAGATAAAAGTGTTGAGAAATTGTCATATCAATATTGATTTGATAATTAGGTTGAGTGCTTACATATTGCAAATCCTTCACTAGGTGAAGTTGTCACCTATGAGTTGAATTGTGCACTCCTATTGTAAGAGTTTTCTTCTTATTATTCATTGTAATTGAGAGTTCTTTATCGTAGAGGGGATTATGAAGAATATGTGGAGAGGTTGATATTTAGTGTAACCTAGAGAGGTTTGTACCTATGTACTTGGAGAGGTTGTAACTCATTGTAACTTGGAAAGGGTGATACTCATTACTAATTAAAGGTGTTAATCGGTGAAATTTATTAAGTAGGTTTATAAGAGACTAGACGTAGCCTCAGTGGGAGGTGAACCGATATGAATCGTTCTAAACCCACAGATTCTTGAGAAGTTTTGCTTATATTTTTTTTTTATCATGAGTTTAGTTTGGTCCCCTCATGATTTTTTGTTATTCTTTTCTTCTCATGTGAAGACAAATGATAGGTATATTTTAGAGTGTCAACATAGTTTAGATGTCAAATGTATATAGTGATATCTAGCATGAGCTTTTGGTAGTTAGTAAATTATGTCAAACCTATGCATTAGAATATTGTGAAATGCATTTTGAAGTATCTTCATGGTACTACTAACATGAGAGTTTGTCATGGTAGTGATAAACCTACAGAGCACCCAATTTAGATATGAATTAAAACATTAATTATAGGAAGTCCACTCCAATATATTTGATTAATTTTGCATGGGTTGTTGTGAGTTATAAGTCTAGGTTACAAAAGTGTGAAATTGTGTATACTATAAAGGTATAATTTATTGTTATTAGTGAAATTGTAAGGTGTAAGAAGTTGCCATGGGTGAAAAAATTCTTCCACGAGCAAATATTTTCAGAAAAAAATCTATTTGGTTAAAGTATTTTTCATTTAATATCTAAACATATTAATGTGAGGTATCGTTGGATATTACAATTCTTTGGAACATAAGTATTTGGAGTTATCAATGGTGATAATTGTTTCATACTGATGATAATGGTTTCATACTGATGATAATGGAGTTGATTAAGGCATTACCAAAAGACAAATTTAAAGTTTATAATGTGATCATCAATAGTCATCTCCATATAGTTAAGAAAGTCAAATTTTTTACACTTATGAGCTCATTTCCTATATGCAAAATAGGCCCAAATGTGTAAAGTCCATTTGTCTCACTTATTTAAATGAAGAAGAGTCAAAGTAAAGTTGTGTGTAAGAGACACTCATTACTAAAAATATTAAACCAAACAAAAATAAAAGGAAAGAAGATCAATATTGTGAGTTTACATTCCCACCAAGTGTAGATTTTTGAATTACAATTAGAAGTTCATTCACTATTGGATAAGAAAGAAATTTTTATAGCAGATTCATAAAGAGTAGTTCTTCGTTTTCAACAACTAGGTTGTTGATTGAAATTTTCAAATGGGAGAAAGTTAGTTCGCAATATATATTTTATTTTGAAGTTTTTTGTATTCTTTCTTATTTGTAAGTATTGTTTTTTGGTTTGCTTTAGCTAATTATATGAATTGATTATGCATTTGTTGAAAACTTTGTTGCGCTTTATTTTCATTAATTTTAAAAAAAATAGGATTAAATATGTTTTTTGTCCCTCAATTATTATAAAAAATTACAATTGGTCCCTGCTTGAAACTTTAATTTTGTTTGGTCCCCTTACTTTCTAAAGTAATGGATTTAGTCCCACTTTAAATTTTGCCACACGAGGCAACTCCTTACAATTGTATTGACGTAGATATCTAGATTGCAACATTTTAAGCCTCAAAGAGATTCCAATGTCTCCTACCATTGTAAGCAAGTTGAAGAAGGTTGAGTATGCCTTTGTGAGTGAATATTGAAAAAACAGAGCAAGGATGGTTTGGGCAGTGAAGGTGAAGATGGGATGTGAAAACAGGGAAAGTGGTAGTGAAGGTGTGCTCCACGTTTTAAAAAAAAAATAATTTTCATTCAAAAAAAAAAATTAACATGTGGTTGTCACGTATCAATACACGTGTAAGGAATGCTGATATCTACATGGAATGTCGTTTATCAAATGGGACAAAATTTAACATTGTTGAAAAGGAAAGACTAAATTCATTGCTTTAGAAAATCAGAGTTTCAAACAAGGACCTCAATTTGACCCTAAAAAATATGAATGAGTATAATTTTATTTCATTAATGGTTATTGTATTGATATTTTGATATATTATCTTATCATAAACTATAATGAAACTTATAAATCAATTGTTCAAAGTCAAACAAACTCATGCACCTTCTCAAAATTTTACTTACATAGTTGGACACCATGAGTTTCAATTTGGGAAATTTCTTTTTGCACCTTTATATTGTCTTCCTACACCTCCATAGATGTGATGTAATTGCTATTTTATCCTGAATAAAAAAAATTAAAATCCAAAATTATTTTAAATTAAAAATTAAAATATTTTAAATTGTATAATCTAAAATTATTTTAGATTATGCACATTTTAAAAAATAATATATTTCTAACTATAATAATATATTCGTAAACTGCAATGTATTATTTATTTAAATTCGATCTATTATCTTTCTTTCTTTTTTCCTAGTTCATTCACTTGTTCCCATTAGCACCTATTGACACCATCTTATTATATATTTTTTATAAAATGAAATATGTTTTTTTTTCTTAAATTTTAGTAAAAATTAAAATTAGTCTTTCTTTAAAATTTTAGACTAATTTAATTTTCATCTTTAAAAAATGCGTGAATTTAATCATTTTAATTCATTTTTGTTAAGTTTATTTAACATTTTAAATGTATTTCTCAACTAATATTGAGGCAAAAATATGTCAAACAATAAACAATTTAAATAACTCAAATGTTATCATAAAACATATTTAAAACATCAAATAAACTTAACAAAATTTGATTAAAATGATTAAATCCAATCACTTCTAAAATTAAAAAATTAGATTAGACTAAAATTTCAAAAAATAAATTTTAATTTTTACTGAAAATTCAGAAATCAAAATCATATTTAACTCTTTTCTATGTACCTTGTAACAAACTTCTCCTCTTTATTACTCTAATTCTTCTCAAAACGATTAAATGCAAGAATATTTTTCAAAGAAATCATTTGTGTAGGTATGGGTGCCGCTGTCACGATTTGGCGTGCTGGTTGCGAAACTCGAATCTATAGTAGTCTTCGCCGTTCGCAAATCACCGCAACCACTTCTTTGCTTCGATCTCCTCTCCTATCTCGTCACCGCCATCGACGAAGACACCAAGGTCTCTCTCATCACTGTTTTCATTTACTTCTCTCACCTAATAAAAAATAAAGAGTATAAAATTGAAACTTTAAAGCACATGGAAGTGCAGAAAGAAATAACTTCGATTTGTTAACATAAAATAAAACAAATAGACTCCTTCCACCCTATATTTCTATTGCCAAAGCTACATTTTGTGATTTCAGGAGTCCACGTTGATGATTCAGATAGGGTCACGGCGGTTTTGGCAAACCCTATCGAGGGACATTCGGATCCACCGGAAAGGTTCGAGTCTGTCTGACCTTTATTTTCAATTTTTTTTTTTACCAAACTTAATTTTTTTTAACTGTAATCCAAACCCACTCTAATGACATTTGGGATTAAGTGTTCCGAAAATATCATATAACACAAAATCCGGAATTATACATTCAATTTGAATCTTTTCACACTTAGGAATATTTTCTACAATACTTAATTTAGAACGTATAAAAATACATTGTATGTTTTAAAGTTATTTCGAGATCCAAAATTACCTCTCGGGACACAAATACACCACTAACAAATTACAATAACAACACTCACGCTTAGAGATGGCAAATAAACCCGTCTCCGTGGGTATTGTCCGAACTCGTCCCCGTTTTGACGGGGAATCCCCGCATTGACTGGGTATGGGTATGGGTATGGGGAATCCCCGACTTTTTCAGGTGGGTATGGGGAT
>Ga0214542_1006886_pt1 | contig 20287 bp, 9 predicted proteins | sample CNSS1metaG_FD_160096 | JGI IMG/M metagenome (GOLD analysis project Ga0214542, IMG submission 160096) | Root nodule microbial communities from cowpea collected in UCLA plant growth center, Los Angeles, California, USA - CNSS1 | ecosystem: Host-associated > Plants > Roots > Nodule | place: USA...
GATGGGTTGCGCCTAGAATGCCCTCTTTTCCTAGGCTCTCTTTCTTTCTCCCTAGCTTCAAGCCTTTGAATGTGCTCTTGGATTCTTAGGTCACTTTGCTCCTTGTCTTTTCTCAATTGTTCAAAGGACTCCTTCCTAGACAACTCCAAATCCTGAAGCAATCTCATCAATGTAATGTTTTTGTTTAGAGTAGGTGCAATTGATGAACTTTCCATGATTCCTACAACAAAACACTCAAAGCCAAAACAAAATAAATGAATTAAGGGTTAGACAACATGAAAACCAAGACCAATTCCAACCCAAAATGTAACCCAAGTGTTTACATCACTCTCCCAAAGTAACAAGGCAAGGCTACACTCAAAGCTCCTCCAAGGAGTAAAGAAAACACTTTGTTCAAAAATCCTTTTCTTGCATAAAAGTGGCTCGGTTCAAACACTCAAGAATTTCAAGAAGACAAACATACTATGATAAAACCAAGAGTACCTAAAGACAAGCAAGAAAAGCAAAAAAACAAGAAATGCTAAACTCTAAAGAAGAAAAGTTTGAGACAAACTTTTAACAAGACTAAAACAAGAAAAGCACATTATAAGAATGACATGGAAAATACTTGAACATTCATTCCCTAGTCCTAAATCATGCATACACCAAGAAAGATCATAACCAAGTCAAAGAATGAAACTAATTTCCCAATATCACCCATTTCTCAAGCATGAAAACTAGTAGCGTAACACTTAGTGACAAACACACTTTAAGTTCACCCATGAGCAAGTTTGCTCTCGGTTTTTTGACAAATTTTGGTGTACAAAATTTCTTCTTTTCACAACTAGCTTCATAAAATGGTGAGAAAGAGTTTTAGGTGGCTTGGACACTTAGTTCCTCAAGTTTTAGGCCAAAATCAATTTCATCGAGCATACATCAAACAAGACACAAAGTGAAAGCAAGATTCAAATACTTGGAAAAACAAGAATAAGAAAACTTCAAGTTAACATATGACATATGACTCAAGCAAAAGTTAGACACATTTAAAGACTCAACATGACATACACAAAGATATAAACATGTAGCTATCATGCATTTAAACTCATGGATTTGAGGCTCAAAGACTAAGCATCCAAAGACATGTTATCCAATCACATTTAGGAGCTTAAAGAGGTGCAAACACTGTAGCCAAACTGCCACAACAGAACCTGAAAACGTTGATTCACGTATTCTTGGCAGATCTGACCTTTTCTCACTAATTTGACCACAACTTTCTGCACAGAACTCCAAATGAGTTGGTTTTCTTTTTTGTGGAAACTAGACTCAAAGAGCTTTCTTTTGACACCAAAAACATAATTTTTGGACCGTTGAGCTGGTGCAGTTTAATGTTTTAAAATCGCCATGTTTTCTGCTAGCACTGTTTTTGTGTGTAATGGAAGTGGAATTGAACAAAACCAAGATAGCTACAACAAGACAAGGTTAGCACATGAAAAACACCATATTCAAGATAACCTAGGCTCTAGATACCCAATGATGAAGAATTATGTTGTTCCTTTTTAAGATTATTGAATATGGTGTGAGTTGAATAAGAAAGCTAAGTGAAATTCCCACTGGACATTAAGATAGCAAGCTATCTAGATGTGAAGGTTCCTTTCACAAAGCTCAAGAGAAGAAGATGATGGATTGATTCAAAACAAAAAGGAAATGGAAAGCACATAAACCATAGAAAACCAAGAAGAATTAAAGGAAGAAGAAAACATAAAATGGAAAGGAAAGAAATGGTAAAAATGTGAGAAGCACGCCACTACAAGGCTAGGGTAGAAGCCATGACAATCTTGAAGATGAGTGGATGTGTGCCGCCACTTGCTATGCAAGATAAGGCTTCAAAGTATTCACTCCCAAGGGAGGAAACTCTCACAAATGGTTAAGACACAAGAGTGTTTTTACTTCAAAATGTTCAACCCTTTTACATGTCTAGGAGCACCCCTTATATAGAATAGTTTAGGGGTCTCTAAGCAAATAAAAGATACCTAAGGATGTCTCTACAAAAACCTAACCCTAGCTTCTAGAAACTAGGTCAAATAAGGTTACAAAAATGAGAGACAAAAGAGCTAATTATGGTATGTGCAAGGCTAATTTCGTTCTAGCACAAAAGGAGACAAAGAATGTGTCTCATATGTCTCCAAAAAGTGGCCAAAGTGTGCTAAAAACAAAGGAGACCAAAGGTACATAGGTACACTTGTTTTATGCCTTTTACTTTATGCTTTATGCATGTTTTACTCTCTCATCCACATCATTTATGTTCCCCAATTACCATGTGCCACCTAGCATTGCTTTCTTACTCCTAATTATCCTACAAAGCAAATAAACATAGATTAACATGTTGGCTTAAGTCAAGTCAACTATAGTCAACAAGTCAAACCTAGTCAAAGGTCAACAAGTCAGCTAAAGTTAATTCAACTAAGTCAACTTAGGGAATCAAAAATAACTAACACAAATGAAAGGGATGAAGGATTAGTGAACTTCCTTTCTAAACATGCTTAGTCTTCTTAAGCATGTGCCTTCATCCTTGGTTAGGGTCAATCCTTCATCACCTTCCTTTGGACGCCTCTTAATTCTACACTCTTTGATGATTGCATTGATCGATACTTACTGCCACGAGTGTCTACTCGTCCCTCCAACTACAAACCACCACCTATAGTCCACACGTGGGAATGATCTTGTCATGGGCACAATCCACAACACCAAATGGAGTTCCCTAGTACGAATCGTAGTGCGTATTTGTCCCAAGACTGCCAAACTCGTTAGATAATACCGAGGAGGGCAATCTTCCGGAACCCATCCGTGCGAGCCAAGATCTCGCACACTCTGTTGAACTTCCAAAATCACCAAGCTACAACCTCGAGTGGTCACGTGTTACCCCAATACAAGCTCCACTCGTAACTAGGCCTCCAACAAATCATTGCCTCAAGATCTCCATCCAAAGTTGTGCAGAATCCTTCTCGTAGTTCACTTCTGCACCTAGAATCGCTTGGCGCATCGCTCGCATTGCCTAGTGGAAACTGGTTCCAGACCGTTTGGTGGTCCTCTCACACCGCCAGGCGCCACGCGTCTCCATAGTTCTCTACCGAACCCATTCCGTTTGGCGGAACCATCACCCATCGCTAGGCACCATGTGATTTTGCTAGCCATTGTTTTGTATTCCTATCGCCTGGCGGTTCACCCCGCGTCACCAGTTGCCATACTAGTAATGCAAGTTCTATTGGTTTTTGGCACTTTGGGCAAGTTCTAAGAACCCTAGTCACACACCATACAATTAATAATATCAATTAGACTTATCCAGTCATAATCATATATATGGGACATTTTTATACGTGTTAATATTGATTTAATGTGGGACATAGATTCACACTTCGTTAAGGGTGAGTCTCTTCCACATTTGTATATTCCTCCTCAAGCAGAACCATTTGCAACTATGAGTACCTAAATGGTGACCTTCTTATACTGTAATTTTTATCACAACAATGGGACATAATTTTAATACAAGGAATCCTCAAATCTAGGATTCTTCATTTAGATTGTACTCGTTTGAGCTAGTTACCAAGATGAACTATTGGTTGTGATACCACTAATCGATCTTTCGAGGGGGTTTCACTAAGAAGATACATCACCAATGAAACCTAAGTCTAGTCCACAAAAGGGATTAACACCACCTTTAACTGAAAAACTTAGGGAAATAGGTTTATGGATCTTCTTGCTTATATGTTGCCCAACTTTCCCAGTGTGGGAATTTGACTCACACTTGAATTCCCAATAAGTAATCTTCAAATATGGCCAACTTATACATAGAAAGTGTGTGTAGTATATTATACTGAATTTGAACAACTAGTTAACAATGTCCTTTATTAATTGTGTTATGAATGTTGGACTATTTGGTTATTTTATACGTTTGAATATTGATTTAGTAAAATCTAATGAAAAGGCTTCTTAGATTCTTAGGTTGTGTTAACTTCCTAAGATTGTCTAGTTCAATACATGCATCTTGCAAGAACCAAAAGAAAATATGCTTAATGACTTGTCTAGTCTTTGTAGCGTCTATTGTGACTAAAGATCCAATTTCTATTCATACAATGATGTTTATGTTCATGTTGTAAGACTCGGGAAATGAAATAAATAAATAAATATTTATTTAATAAATGCGAGGGCAAGAATTCCTAAGTTAATTAATGGGGAGAGTTAAGAAAAGGAACAATACTAGGTGAAGTGGTTGATAGTAGTTGAATGTATTGAGAGGACTTGGGTTCAAGTCATGTGTATGCCATTAGTATGTTAATTTAATTGTTTTATTATGTTGTGATATGCTTCATCATGGAGCGTGATAATATAATCATAGTTGTGTATGAATTATCATGAGACATGACCTTAAATTATTTTTGGCTATGCTAAGGAAAACCTAGAAAAACCCTAGCCGTCACAAGGAATAGTTGGAACGGTTGAGAAAACCACTTTATAGGGAGAGTTCTTGAGAGCACCAAAGCGTGAGAAAGGAGAGCGTGGAGAGATTTTTCTGCAAAGTCTAGGAGAGGTCTCAAAGTTGTAGCAATTTTGGTTCAAGGAGGAATCCTTAAAGTGCATTGGAGCAAGGAATCTAGGATATGAGAGTTATGCTTCATGCTTTAATATGTGATTATTTGATTGTATGTCGTATGAAATGTATGTGAACCTTTGGTCCTTTCAATTTTTTGGATTTTATTCGTGTTTTTGGAAATTTTTCAGAAATCGCCTGACTACCTTAAAAGCCCGCCAGGCAACTCATGTGAGTTGTAGTCAATTTCAAGACTTCTGCCAGAAATCGCCTTTGGCAGCATGAACTGGATGCCATTCGACACGACTTGATTAACCCAGTTTTTGAGTTTTTGCATGAACCGCTTGGCGGCAATGAACACCCGTCAGGCGACACGAGTAGAATTGGCTCAATTTTTTATCAGGGTAAAAGGAATCTTTAATTATTGGTTGAACGATGGATGCCATTAATTGTTGAATTATGTTGCAGTTTGAGGTAACTGGACGAATATTTGTATGTATGCATGTTAAGGTTGGAAAAATTGGGGATTTTGTGTTCAAGGTATATTGAATGTATGAATTGTGTTAAGGATATGTGTGGTAGGGTTTAAATTGATATTAAGTACAATTGGGAGTAGGATTGTATGCTAAATTGTGGAAATAGACAAAGGAATGCATTTAGGGATTTTTGGGTTTTCACAGGTGTAGGAAAATTTTGGGTTTTACCCACAATTTTATGCACCAACTAGTGGCACTTAGCTTGTCGTTAGGTGCCAACGTAGTGAAAAATAGCATTGTGTGGTTGTGAGGTGCAGTTGCGGGTTTGGGATCCGGTTGGGTCAAATTATTTATGAAAGTGGATTAAGGGACCTTTGGACAGAGGGTAAGTGTGATGAAAAATACATGAATTAAGAATGAGAAGTGACTTTAAGCTTGAATATTGATTGGAAGAGTTGTGATGTGAAAAACAATGTATATCAGGTTCGCGATACTAGGACTATGCATAATGTTGACTACAGAATGAGACTTAGAATTTGGATATCTCTTGTGAGTTGCCTAAGTTAGGTGCATGGGGAAATTATATGGTAAAATGTTGAGGCTTGTTATTGGGAAGAGTTGGCCATGGATAGGGATGGTATAAGACTTGAATCCTAAGTGTCACATGTGTTGTTAGTTGCTAGAATGGGAGTTCCCATGGGTAGTCTTACTTTATTAAAGAGTACTACTAATGTGGGGATGGTGCCAATTGGTAATGGTGTGGGTGCATTATTCATAATTATACATAGGTTCTGTAGAGATGCAATATGGATCATAGTGAGTTGTAGGATCACTCAAAGTGGTGATTTATATTGGATGTGCAGTGAGGGGAAAGTGTGAGAAATTGTTTTGCAGGATCTTAAACCAGTAAAATCACTTTACTGGTTTAGCGCCTAGCAGTGGGAATTGAACTACCAGGCGATAGCTACAAAACCAGAAAGGTTCTGGAGTGCGTGGCGCTTGGCGGTGAGGATGATCTCGACATGCGACAATTGTGTGGACAATGGCCACCAGGCGATACTTGCAAAACATGAAACCTCTAGAGCACGGGACGCCTTGCGGCTTAGGGCTTTCACCATGCGGTATGCAATGCAATTTCATCTAGTGGTGCTTATGCAGTGTCAGGAGATAACGTAGGGGACAAGGGCTATTCACTTGGAAATTTTGTGTGGTATACACTGTTTTGGATGATACCTTGAGTATGGAACTTGCTAAGGACATTTAGTGAGTTATGGCTTGGAATGGGTAGTAAACACGTGGCAATCCCGGGTTGTGGCCTGATGATATTGGAAATCCGGTATGAGCATGCGAGTTGTGGATCGTATGGGCGGTCTCCACTTGATTGACAATCACGAGTATTGGCTAGTGATGCTGCAAATCTTGTGTTAAAAATACGAATTGGGGTTCGTATTGGGGTGTTTCACCTAGTGTTACAGATGGTGGTTCGTAACATGATAATTATTCATGTTTATCTATGAGTGGTGGCTCGTAAAGGTGGAACTACGAGTTGTGGCTTGTGGTAGCAAGGGTTGTCTCAAGGTCATTATCATAATAAGTAGAACATGGATGTGCATGGTGGTGGCCATGATTACTAGTATCGGGCGATGGAGGTTCTCCGACATGGGTGTGTTTACATTATGATGTTGTTTTGTTTTTATTCTGTTAGCTCACCCTATCTGCTTGTGTTTGGTGATGATCGTGTAACTCGTTACACAAGAGCAAATGATGTTTTAGGTGGAACTGGTGACGCATAGACTCGGAAAGGGGCTATCATGAGGTTTTATAATATCCGACATAGATGTTACACATGTATCTTAAATTGTTGCAGGGTTATGATAACTATGTTGTTTAAATGTTACACAAAAAGAGTGAGTTCAATGAAATTTCATTATCAATGTGAAACTTCGATTTGTAATCTCTATAATAGTAAATTATGGTGCAAATGTAAATTAAAGTCCTTTAACAATTTAATCAAACCCCTTTACTTATGCATGTTAGTTCTCATTTGTTTTTCTTTCTTATTAATCTTTTGTTCTTCTTTTTCTATTACCTTTATTTCATTTTGTGTGGTAGACTAATTTACAACAAACTTATGCATATTATTTCACATTTAATTGGTGTAGTGACTATGGATTCAATCATCATGACTTCTACAAACTATGAGGTTCAGATGCTCACTAGCTTGAATGATTTTGAATTGTGGTGGATTAAGATATGCACTTTTCTAGTTCAATAATTTCTCCTTGGATTGTTGGAAGGTCAATCAAAGCATAACATGGTAATGATAGTGATGAAAGCTTGATCACCCAAGATTCAATAAAAGCTCTCCCAAGAAGGATCACAAGCAACATGTCTAGAGGGGAGACTTTTAGTCATTCATCTTTATCCTTGTTTTGCATTTCATTACGATGATTTCCATAAGTTGACTTAGTTGACTCAACCTTAGTTAACTTGTTGACCTTTGGCTAGGTTTGACTTGTTGACTAGAGTTAACTTGACTTAAATCAACATGCTAATATATGTTTATGTGTTTCGTAGGTTTTAATTAGGCTAAGAAGGCTTGGATGATGTGGTACAATCCTAGGTGTAAAGCGTAGATGATATGGAGCATACGTGGAGGAGAGAGGAAAGCATAAAGTGAAAAGCACGAAGCAAATGTACCTTGTACTTTCTACCTTCCTTTGTCTTTAACACCATTGGTCATTTGTAGAGACATTCCTTATGTTTGCTAAGTAGCCCTTTTGAACTTTTGTTTATTTCGTAGAGGCCTCTAGAACCCTCTATATAAGGGGTTCTCATAAGCTTGTAAAGGGTTGATCATTTTGAGTTTATACACTATATGTTTCAACCAAAAATCGTGAGGCCTTTCTCCTAGGAGTGAAGGCTTTCCTTTACTTTATCTTGCTTGCAAGTGGCAGCTCCATTAGTCATCTCTAGGGTTGGTTAGCCATATGGCCTACCTATGAGTGGCGTGCTCCATCTTCTTCCTTTATCATCTTCTATTGCTTCCATTTTTCTTCTTATTTATCTCATTTCAATTCAATTTTGCTACTATCTTGTCCATTTTGTTTTGTTTCATGATTCAAATAATCACTCTCCTTCTCGAGAGCCTCTAGAAGTGAACATTCACATCTAGATAGCTTGGTATCTTAATATTTAGCAGGGATGTTCTACGGGTTTTTCTTAAGAAATCAAACACCATATTTCATAAAAGTTAAAATGAACTTACATCATTTAGTATCATGAGCCTAAGTTGTCTAGAAAATGGTGTTTTTCTTGTGCTAACCATTGTGTTCTTGTGTTATTCCTTTGGTGAACCTCTTGGAATTTTGGTGTTAAAGTTGGTGTGCACAAAAATTTTCCCACTTCACATGAGATTTAAGCATCTAAATCTTATCTTCTTAATGTATGTTGCTTTGTGAAGTGAGAACATAAAATTTGGTACTTATTTGATGCTTGGTCGAGAGTGTTGGCACAAGTAAGCTTGAAACAAAGAATTGATAAAGTCATGTGCATGAAGATCATAGGTATTTGATGAAGATTGATGAAGATCCACTTGCAGATTAAGTTTTAGTGTGTTAAATCTGAAAATAACATATTAAATGTAATGTCTTAGTGTTATATCATGTTGGTTGGCTATATGACATTGGTTAGATGTCTTATGTGCCTTAGTGTGTCTCTTTTAATTTGTTAAAATGGGTTTTAACAGGTTAAAAGGCTTGTTGTATATAGTTTCTGGTATGAATGCATTAAGTTAGTTGAATTATTTTTCAGTCGACTGATTTCACTTAAGTCAAGTGAAATCAGCTGACTGTATGAAAAATTCAATCGAGTGTGAGACACGAATCTTAGTTTTTGTGCATAAAACCTTGTCATTCTTCTCCCGAAAGATCTCTCTCTGTAATACATAGTTACAACTCGTCTCTTGAAGATCTTGGTTGATCTTGATTGGTTTTGGAGGCATTTTGGCTTGTGAGTTGCTTGAAGAACACATGTATGGTTGGCTAGGGACAGCCACCATTAGATTTTGATGTTCTTGTGCCTCTGGTTGGTTTGCCTGATGAGATTTCAGGTTTGTAAGTGTGATTCTTGCAGGGTGTGTGTCTAGATGTTTGTGTGAGTCAAAAATCTTATGAGTTTCTTTATTCAAAAGTGTAATCTTGGTGTGTGATTTGTAAAACTTTTGAATATAGTGGAAACCAGGCTCAGGTTTTCCTGGTAAACTGGATGTAGATCTGTGATTCAGTGAACCAGTATAAAAACAATTGTGCATTTCTCTTTCCCTCATCTTACTCTCTTTGAAACTCTTTAAAAACTCAAGAAAACCAAGCAATTTGATCTTTGGTGTGATTTAAATGCGTTCTTATGTAATCTGAGGTTGTACACTTGTTATAAATACTAATTGGAACAAGTCTTGCATGTAAAATAATGTTGTTTGAGTTGAATTTGCGAATTGTTGTTTGGAACAAGTCTTGCATATAAATACTAATCTGAGGTATTTTAATCGACTGATTTGTCTTTTTAATTGACTGTTTTATAACTTTAAGAACAAATAAGCTTGTTGTTTTATATTTAAATCGACTGAAAGTGTACTGGTCTGCAACATTTAGGTCCAAACTTTTCAGTCTATTAGATTCAATTGAAAAGAGGTCTAAGCTTTTGAAAAAGTTTTATAAAGCCAATTCAACCCATCCCCCCCTTCTTGGCTAAAATCACCATTTCAAAACTAACAAAGAGCTATATGAAATGTTACCATGCCAAAATTGTTTCTCACGTGATGAAAGAGTCTTTAAATGTGCTTAGGTTTGATTTCGAGTCCATTGTCATATGTTCATTTGAAGTTTTCTTGTTCTTATTGTTCAAAGTATTTGAATATTACATGACCTACATGTCTTGTTTTATGTTTGTGCCTTAGAATTGATTTGTGGTCTTAAAATTAAGGAACTAAGTAACCAAGACACCTAATTGCATGTCCAAGTATTTCTCCATACAGTCTTCTTATATGTTTTTCTTGTACTAGTCTTGTTTACAAGTTTTGTAAAAAAATTTCTTCTTTAGAGTTTTACTCTTCTTCTTTTTTTTGCTTTTCTTGCTTGTCTTTAGGTCATCTTTGCTTTTCTTTGCATTTTCTTTCCATTGAACTTCCTTGAGTGTTGTGGCCAAAATATATCTTGTCCATTTGCATGGCTCTTCAAAGGTTTTTCAAAAATTTAAGATGTTTCTTCACTCCTTGGGTGGATTTTGAGTGGTAATCTTGCCTTACATGTTTTGGGGTGTGAACTAAACACTTGGGATTTCCTTTTGGTTGGATTTTGGTCTCAGGAATTTGATCTTTTGCCTCTATCCCTTTTTTCTTGTCTTGGGTTTTAGAGTTTGTATGTAAGGAGAGATGAACTTGGACCTAATAGTGGAAAAGGAGAAAAATGAGTCATCTTTGGCCTACTCTCCTCCAATTGTCACTGCTTTAGTTCCACAAAATGAGCAACAAACTCTTGCCTGCATCCTATGAGAAATGGAGATGAGTAGAAGGGAAACATTTGACCAATAGAGGGCAGATAGGAGACAAAGTGAGCTCATGCTTCAAGAGTATATTCAAAGACTTGAGCTTAGGGAAGATGAGAGGAGAAGAAGGAGATCATCATCATTCGATAGCTCCTTTGGGGGTTAGGATAGGAGAATAAGGTGCAACTTTGATAGAGGAAGGAGGCACACTTCATTACCACAAAGACAACCACCTCCAATCAAGATTCAAAAGTTCAAGGGTGAGAATGATCCAAACATCTACATTGAATGAGAGCAAAAAGTAGATTGAATATTCAACATCCACTTAGTTAGTGACCAAGAACAAGTAGATCTTGTAGTATTAGAATTTTGAGGATTATGCCATGACTTGGTGGTATCAATTATGTATGGATAATATTAACCAAGAGGCATTCCTGATTTCTTGGATGGACATTAAACATTTTATAAGCGATAGATTTGTTCCTTCTTACTATAGGAGGGAGAGACTCTTTTGAAGCTCCAAAGGCTTCAACAAGGGTCCTTATGTTGATGAATATGCCACGTTAATGGAGTCCCTACTTCTAAAAGTGAGACTTCAATTTGAAAGTGAAGAAGAAAAAGTAGTTAGGTTTGTGAGTGATATAAGGAGAGAGATTAAAAATGTAGTTGAGTTGTATGAGTATTCCACACTTGACAAAATTTTACACTTGGCCTAAAAGTTGAAAGTCAATTGGAAATGAAAAAGGAGGCCAAGGGTAGTACTTCTTACAATGACTACAACTCTAAGAATTAGAAGGGTAAATAAAGAAAGGATGAAAAACCACCCTTCAAGAGTATCCAAGACCACCCACCTAGGGCTAATTCGTCTAGAACTTCCCATGACACTCCTAACTCTTCCCAAGGTTCAAGAATTAGTGCTATAAAATGTTTTAAATGTTTGGATTATGGATATATTGCTTCAAATTGTCCAACTAAGAGAAACATGGTCTTCAACACTAAGGGAGAATTAGTGAGTGAGCATTCTTCCCCTTCATCCCCCAAAAGTACTTCCTCTTCTTCAAGTGAGAATGAAATTAAGCCTAATGAAGGACGCTTAGTGGTAGTCAGGCGCAAGTTGGGCCAAGTCCCAAAAGAACTTCAATCTAAAAGAGAAAATATTTTTCAGTCAAGATGCCTAATCAACAAGCTTTGCTCCCTCATAATTGATAATGAAAGTTGGGTCAATGTTGCTAGCACAAGGGTTGTGGATAAGCTTGGCTTGAAAATCAACCCTCATGCCAAGCCTTATAAGCTTTCTTGTCTTACTGAGGAAGGAGAAATAAAAGTTGACAAGCAAGACTTCATTAACTTCTCCACTAGAAGTTACAAGAATGAGGCTTTGTGTTACCTAGTGCCCATGGAAGAAACTCCACTTTTATTTGGTAAGCCATGGAAATTAGACAGAAAAGCTTTTCATGATGGCCATACCAATAAATTTTTGTTTAACTTCTAAGGAAAGAAGGTCACACTACTACCTCTTTCACCTACAGAAGTCAACAAGGACCAAATACAAATGCTTAAGAAAAGAAAAGACCAGAAGGCGTAAGAGAAGCATAAAGAAAATGTACCTTGCACCTTCTATCTCCCTTTGTCTTTAACACCTTTGTCCATTTGTAGAGACATTCATTGTCTCTTTTATGGTATTTGTCCAAAATCACCTTAGGGTTTAGCATAACCCATTGGTTTGTACCATCCATTTTAACCTACCTTCTAAAATGTGAGGTTTTGTATTTGCTAAGGAGCCCTTTTGAACTTTTGTTTATTTCCTAGAGGCCTCTTGAACTCTTTATATAATGGGTGCTCATAAGCTTGTAAAGGCTTGATCATTTTGAGTTTATAAACAATATGTTTGAACCAAAAATCGTGAGGCCTTTCTCCTAGGAGTGAAGGCTCTCCTTTGCCTTATCTTTCTTGCAACTGGCGGCTTCATTAATCATCTCTGGGGTTTGTTAGCCATATGGCTCCCCTATGAGTGGCGTACTCCATCTTCTTCCATTATCATCTTTTATTGCTTCCAATTTTCTTGTTGGTTATATCCTTTCAATTGGGTTTTGTTACTATCTTATCCATTTTGTTTTTGTTTCTTGATTCAAATAATCACTATCCTTCTCTAGAACCTCTACAAGTTAACCTTCATGTTTAGATAGCTTGCTATCTTAGTGTCCAGTAGGGATCTTATTTAGGTTTTTATTAAGAAATCAAACACTATATTTCATAAAAGCTAAAAAGAACCTACATCAAATAGAGTAGCATAAAAAGACATCGCTGGAAAACAATCACAACATGATTGTTGTTAACCTAAGTAGCAAAGTATTAAGACATGTTTTGAAGGAGGAGACAACAATGGGAGTGTGCACGAAGATCAAGTACTTGTAGGTGACAAAATCGCTAATTAATCCCCTATATTTGAAGTAAGTAGTGTACTAGTACAAGATGAATGTTGAATTAACAATTAACAAATAACTAGATCAATTCAATTAGCTGATTATGGATCTAATATTGATGTTCATATCAATGATAAAGATCAAGTGTTATTGTTGTTATGATTTTTTCCTAAGAGAGATGATTATTTCAAAGAAATATTGTCATATCAAATAGGGAAATCATGTTATAAGGCACGAGTATCTATCAATGATAATAAAGAAGGTGGAAGGAGATCAAAGTAGATGTCTCACAATGATGATGTTTTATTGAATATCGAATATTTCCATTACAAGAAGGAAGGTTACACCAAAATATTTTCTCCTAAGAGACACAAGAAGGCTAGCAACCTCAATGATGATATTGTTAGACAAAATTCTTAATTAAGCACTAAACATAGGAAAGGTTAGCTAGGCTAAAGACCTTATAAGACGCTCATAAATAACCATTAGATGACTATTTTCTTTATTGTCAATATATGTTTTCGTTCAACTTATATGTGTTCAATGAGTGTAAGCAAAATCATAGTGAAAGCACAAGTAACACAAAGTAGATGATTCTTAAAGTCTCAAACAAACATGAAAGAAAGTGAAGCTAATAGAAGCTCTACCAAAAGCACTGACTAGAGGACACAAGACAAGAAGTACAAAAGAATGAGAGAAAATTACCAAAGTGTCAAAATATTGCAAAATGTTCATATGAAAAAAAGTGAGAATACTCTGATAGTATTAAGTGAAATTCATATTCTTTCTATCGAGTGAAATTGGGTTGTATGTTAACCATTGCAATATCCTTCAGATTGTAAAGTATACGTTGTGAATGTGATTGCACTCTCTTGCTTAAGAGATTGTTTTGTTCATTGAAATTATGAGTTCTTAAGCTTACAGAAAATTGAGAAGGACACTTGGAGAGGTTAAGCTTGTTGTAATTTGGAGAGGGTTACACTTGTGATTCCTGGAGATGGTTAAACTGTTTGTAACCTAGAGAGGTTTACACTTGTGATTCATGGAGAGGGTTAAACTCTTTGTGAGCTGGAGAGGTTGACATTTGTACTAGTTAAGGGATTTGATTAGTGGAAATTCTTAATTATATTGCTTAAGAGATTGAAAGTAGCTTCAAGGTGTCACATGAACCAATATAAATTCTAGTGTGCATTATTCTTTACCTTACTTTTTAATTTGTTTAATATTAAGTTTGCGCAAAATGATTTTAGAATATCTACAGGCTCTATTCTTCCGCCCTTTTCTAGAGCTATCTTGCACCACTAGATATTTATAATCTTTGTTATTAAAAAACCTACCTTAAATGGCACCTAAATTCACCTTTAATTGCAAGAAAATTTAGCTAGTTGGTCACATTAAACATATGTTGAAAAATCAAATACAAAAGGGGAGGAAAATTTAGAAAATTCAAAATTAAACAAAAACTCAAATATGTTGTTATAAGTCACACAAATTTTTGTATGTGCCTTCCATGCCTGCCCATGTTTCTCATCTCTCTCTTGAATAACCTTCCCTTGCCAATGTTGATCGTTTTAAGCCAAATGTTAACCATTCAATTTGGGCATATATTTGGTCTTTGAATAATACATCATTATTATTTTCTTCTTGCATGTCTTGTTTGATATTGGTCATTCATCTCTAGAAGCTTAATGAAACCTAATGTAATCTTTTATTGAGTAAGAATAAGTTGTATTATCATACTTCTTATGCTTCTTCTAAATATGGTATCTTCTTGCTCATTTTCTTCTTGTTCATCCACTAACTCATTATCCTTTTGTTCTTGAAATGATTGATGACACATATTTATTTTTACACATCAATATTATTGAACATTGAAAGCATTTTTATATGCTTTACTTTTAGTTTTTAGTTAATTTCTTTTTAGTAGTAATAAGTTGGTTTAATGTACATATTTGATTTTTATTTTCAACTCATGACCTTTATTAAATGTTTTGGTCATAATATTTTTTGTAAACAATATTTTTAGTTGATTGTAGTTTCATTGAATTCTACATTTATAGGGCTTCAAAATGAATATGTAGTCTGATGTATTTATAGTTCCTTGGTACTCCCTACAATTCTTAGAAATTGAGGAAAAATTGTTGAATTTTTGTATAAGAACCCATGCATATTCAATTTTCCTTGTTCGAGTTTAGACTTTTGTAATTAAGCTTATGGTCTTAATTAGAACTCAAATTTAGGCCCATGTATACTTTAGATTTTAAAGCTTATATACACCTTGAATGTTCTCTAAACATGTACACCAAAACCCTTTGCTTGATTTTTAGTTTTAGGAATTGTCTTTTCATTTCATTTTATCCCTTTTCCCATAATTTTTTTTTTTTACTCTTCCTCTACTTCTCTTAATTGCACTTTCTATTTTTCATCAATGGGTAGCTAATTCTTGAGGATCAATTCACGAAATTAAGCTCAAACAAGTTGAATTGAGTTTTGTACCAATCAATTGATGTTTGGTTTTGTTATTCTCTTTTGTAATTTTGGTTTAAAAATAAGCATTTATGATTTTACAAATCAAATTAGGAATAAATTAAATCTTGATTTGATTTGATATGTGTAATTAGTTTAATTAATTAATGAATTGGTAAGTTATTCAAACTTTGACTTGAACAGAAATTCTTTAGTATTTGAATCAATCAATTCACCCTTTCTTCTTCTGGATTTCAACTTTTTACAAATTATTCAATTTTAATTCTAATCAATTGCGTTTTCAATTTTTGTTCCATAATTCTCAGTTTCCAAATCCTAATTTTGAGCTGTACAACAAAAATACTAAAATTGAATATAATATACATGTATCCTTTGAGAATCAACCTAGACTATGCTCTATATTGTAAAATCCTGGAGAAAACTTAAAATAATTTATTTTCTAAAGAAATTGAATATCAATAATTCTTCCACAAATTTGTAAACATGCATTAAAAGGATTTAGACAACTCCAGTTAAAGGTTGAACTCGTTATATAGTTATGTGACATTTCTAACTCATATGCATTGTTATTTATTCTCAAATGAAGCCAAATCCAATAGCCAAACTGCATGACATCTTCCTTCCTTCCTCAACTTCAATATGTAGCATAATAAGAAACCTTCTTATAATTTTCTAAAATCATTGTTGCATTACACTTAAATTTTGGAAAAGACATTAGGTCAAGAGACATCAATGGATTAAATTAATATGAAACTTCTACAAGAAAATAGGAAGTTGTGGTTTTCATCAATCTACTATATGCAAACTCTATACGAAGTAAGAGTTCTTCCCAATCTCTTAGGTTCCTATTACTCATACATCTGAATAGTTGACACAAATGTATATTTACTAACTTTGTTTGACCATCAATTTGGGGATGAAAAATCGTAAAAAAGTGAAGTTTGGTTCCAAGTTTTCCATATAATATCTTCACTAAGAAACTCAAGAACTTTGAATCTAGAACTTATACAGTGCTTTGAGGAAGCCCATGCAAATGAACAACTTTGTTAAAAAAGAGACTTGTAATATGGCTTGCATCATCAACTTTGTGACGAATTCATTCTTTAAAACCCACCGACAATAAAAAAATTTGAGTCCTTTCCCATTGTTGGCCTTGAAGTACTAAGTATAAAATCCATTGAAATATATCTCCAAGACAAAACTAGGGATAAGAAAGGTATATAAACCATGGTAACCTTACAATTTCCTTCTTACATATTATGCATCTATAACAAAAAAATTAAATATGCTTATTGTAAAAACATGCCAAATATACCAGAAGGGAACGTTAAATTGTGTATTTAAACTTTTTTATATTTTTGTAAATTATTATTTAATGATGTAAAATTAGAAGATACTTTTATCCAACACATGATCTTTTAAAACTTTTTATGAATCATATTTTCATAAATCTTTCCTTCTAGGATTAGTTAAAATCATATGCAAAATAAAAATACTAGAGAAAGGAAAGATTTACTCTAAATGCTTTTATACTGGTTAGTATTAGTTTTGAAATGGTTGAAATGCCAAGAAGGGGGGTTGAATTGACTAGTTAAAAATTTAGGCTATCTTTAAAAGATAAAAACTATCTTTAATTGAATCAATTGGATCACCAAGTTAGGATGAAAAAATCACTGGACAATATACTTTCAATCGGTCAAAAACAGAGTTAATCGATTGATTTTACTAAACAGATTTTGTACTGGTATAATCAACTGATTGAAACAGAAAAACAGTCGACTGAAATACTGGAAAAATGCATAAATTCAAATTTGAGATTTGAACCAAGAACATTGCACAAGAATGATCAAGACGGGTTCTAATTGATTATGCAAATATGCTCAATGTTTTAGATGCCACCAAAACACTCAAGAATATGAAAAAGATGGTTTAGATTCAAGTTCTTTAAACTTTAAATGATTATGCAAGAGAGAAGGATTAGAGAAAAGATTGGAGCACAACATTTTATACTGGTTCACTCAATGCACATTTTAAAGAATTCTTGAATCTTTCTTGCCATACAATTTACGTTTGTTGGGACAAACTGAATACTTTGCATTTAATATAATCTGATAAAATAACATTATGTATTTAACGTAATTGTTTAATCATACAAACAAAACCAAGCAAAGGGTTTGTTGAACTTACTTTTAACTATTCTTCATTTGTGGAAAAAGAAAAAAAGAAATCATGCAAAAACTATAATGTTTTCAAATTATCCAATTAAACCACCCCTATGTGCTTGAATAATGCGAGTTTCTCTAAAAGAACCCTTAGACACACAAATTATACTTTTGCCTTAAAAAGTGTATCATTCTTATTGAAAATATCCTTTGTGTGACTGCTTTTAAAACTCATGAAAATTCTTAGAAAAGTCACCATCATCAAGATACAACTATCTTATGTGATCTTAACTTAGACATATTGTTTCAAGAATATATTTACAAGGTATTCTCCTTTAGAAAGCATTATCATTTTCTTGCATATGTTTGATTATGGGAGAAATTTTCAATAAACTCTACCCACTTTGCTTGTCTCTTATTAAGTTTGCATTAGCCTTTCAAATATTTAAGGAACTCAAGCATTATAAATAAAAAAATTCTTTAGTAAAAGATAGTATTGTCAATTTTGTAAATCTCTAATAAGAGCATATATTTTTTTTCCATAAGGGAAGTAGTTGATGTGGCTTGAGCTTTTCACTAAGTAGGTTAAGGATGCCTTTTCTTCTAGTATGGTTGACTCAATGCCTACACTATAAGCATCACACTCAATTTCAAGTTGTTTAGAAAAGTTAAGAAGTGGTATTTGCATACATTTACCAAGTACTCTTTTAAATCTCAAAATGATTTCTTGTTGTTTACCCTTGTTAATCACTACTGCCTTCTTAAGTATTTAATTCAAAGATGCAACAATTGGACTAAAATGTTTCATGAAACACCTATAGAAACTAGTCAACTCATGAAAATTCGTAACTTGATTGACATGATTAAGATTCGGCTAATCTATTATTTCTTTAAACTTATCCTCATTACATACTCCCTTAAAGCTAAAAAGAAATGTAGGAAGACAACCTAATTCAGCCTGAAGATGCATTTTTCTTTATTAGCATACAAAGTCTTTTTACTTAGAGTTTCAAACACATATATAATATGATCTATATGTTTATTCAAGGATGAAAATCATGATGCATTAGCCTCATGAAGGTGCTTCGAGCATTGGTTAGGTTAAAGGGGATGCCATCATTCATACAATCAAAATTTTATTTTAAAAGTAGTTTTCCACTCACTACCTTCTTTTATTCTAGTTTGATTACATTTACTATTATAAAAGAGGCTTTAACATCAAATGTTTTTAGCCTTTTTCATCAGATAACACTTCAATGTGGATGCAACTGATGTGAATTTATGTCAAGCCTAAACAAGTCTGATGTAAATTTCAAATTGGTATTGTAAGTGAAATTTGTATTTGCATTCTAGTTCCCTCAAAAGGGGACTCATTGTGCTAGTGGGAACTACACATATTGTTAGGGTGTCTTTGGATAAGCTTTTAGTGCATTTTTTAATATCTTCAAGCTCTAGTTTGGAGTTGTTGACATTGTTATTGTTAGGAACAAGGCAATAAAGGAAAGAATAAAGGAGAGAAAATAGACACAGAGAATTTAACATGGTTCGGCGTACAATGTGTATGCCTACGTCCACGACTACACTAGGAAGTATTTGTATTTCTGGTGTATCTTAAAGCTTTACATAGAGTCTCTTATATAGTAAAATAGAGAACCACATCTCACTATTCTAAGTGATGTGGGACTAAATCAAGCACCATAATACTAACAATTCTCCCACTTTGGGTTTGATTTACATTACCACCTAGTGTAGTGCCTTCATCATCAATTTTCTCGAAGGCCAGTTGAGGCAATGCAAAGCCTCAACTTAGTTGTTGTGACAGTCTTGGTTAACATATCAGCTGGATTCTCTACACCTGGAATCTTCAACAAAATAAAATCTCCATCATTTATCAAGTTTCTGATAAAATGATACTTCAATTCAATGTGTTTGCATTTGGAGTGAAGAATTGGATTTTTAGCAAGACAAATGGCACTTTGACTGCCACTGAACAATGAAGGTTCATCTTGCCTTTTTCCTAATTCTTTTAGAAGATTCTTCAACCATATCATCTCTTTTGCTGCTTCTGAGATAGCTATATATTCAGCTTCAATGGTTGAAGGGGAGACTTTTCCTTGAAGTTTGGACTTCCAACTGATAGCTGTGCCATCCAACGTAAAAATATAACCTGTTGTGCTCTTTCTACCATCCAAATCACCTCCCAAATTTGCATCAGAAAACCCATGTAAAGTGAGATTACTTCTTTTAAAGGACAAATGCATCTTTGAAGTGCCCTTCAAATATCTCAATATCCACTTCACGCCTTCCCAATGCTCCTTTCCGGGATTGGATAGAAACCTGCTCACAACTCCCACTGATGTGCTACATCAGGTCTGGTGCAAACCATAACATACATCAAGCTCCCTACTGCAGATGCATATGGCACTTTAGACATGTGATTTTCTTCTTCCTCTGTCTGAGAAGATTGCCTTTTTGAGAACTTTAAGTGAGTTCCCAAAGATGTATTTCTGGTTTTAGCATTTCCAACATTGAACCTGCTAAGCAATTTTTCTATATATTTTTCCTGAGATAAATTTAGAATACCTTTAGATCTATCCTTGGAAATTCTCATACCAAGAATTTGCTTGGCTGGAC